>Ga0351855_1006_pt1 | contig 56223 bp, 46 predicted proteins | sample BONcelFGM3001C11_FD_206794 | JGI IMG/M metagenome (GOLD analysis project Ga0351855, IMG submission 206794) | Enriched cells from coal bed in the Powder River Basin, Montana, United States - BONCAT cells FGM rep2 HSBNCT.FGM.300.1.C11 ...
CGAGATGTTGTCCCGAAAGCTCACCCTGGTATTTGATAACCGCCTGATTGATAGTGATCCCCGGTGCTTTGGCTGCGACGGTTGCTGGCCACTTTTCAACCAATATCTGTACCAGTCTTTCGTCATCGGTAGTGAATCGGATGTTACCAGCGGCATTAAGAAGCCATTTTACATCATTAAGACTATGTTTTTTAAGAAAAGAACTTACATCACCGTTTCTATTACAAAGATCTTCTACAAGCTCGCTTGCTCCGGCAATCTCTCGAAGCATGTTTGTCTCATAGATGAATCCCTGAATTCCAGGAATGGAAGCGCCGTACAGGTATGGCATACTATCCTCCCTAAACAGTGTTTACTCTGTTCGACCAATTCTTGATAAGCAAACTCCGTCTTTCTATGTATATGCGTTATGAATCATCATCCTCTATGTTTGTGATTTCTCTCAGGATTTGATTCCAGTCCGGCTCGGGCTGTGTGGATGGTTTCCTCAGAAGATAACCCCAGTTCACTCTGGCTGAACTTGGATCACCATCAAGTGTCATTGTCTCAGCCTGACCGCCAGAATCGTATCTAATCGCTGTAAAGTCCAAGTCTTGAGCATCCATGTCCCTGTATACCAGCCAGAGATTGCCCCTTTCCCGCGCGAGGCTGTGCGGCGCAAGGGCCATGAGTCTATTACCCTGTGTGATGTTGAAGATTACGGGCTTTCCCGTTGAAAGATCTTCTTGCAGTGCCTCGCGAAGCTGCTGCTCCGCCTCTTTCAAACTTCTTGAAGAGATTTCCCGCAGTGGTTGCACCTCAACTTCGGGTTTGATGTTTTTCAGAAGGATATTCCTTACTGCTTCCGCCGGCTTTCTTGAAATGCTTTCATTGTCAGTATGCCAGATAACAACTTTTTTTACTCTCGAAAGCAGTACTGAAGCAACGACAGGACCAAGAGCCGCACTGATGAATGTATGAAGCACAACCGGATCATCCGGCCATGGCGAACGCCCGATTTCCTTCACACCGTATCCAAGTATCTGGCTCCATGCTGCTTCAATACTCGGAACCGGGCGACATCTATGTTTGATCAGGTCTTGGCTGTTATCATTTGGAACAAGCCACATTCTGGAAGTCCCAAGATGGGTCTTGGCTCCTATGTCAACTCTTTCAACCTGTGTGTTTGACACCCGTCCGGTTATCATCCACTTTCTGGCAAGGTTGTCCCGAACTATTGCGTCATGTTCTTTCATGGCCATAAGCGTAACATGAAACGCAAGTTGCCATGATCTACCAGAAATGCCCTTGCTTCGTGTACTTTCGGTTGTTGAGACATATGTTTTAACACCAGAATGGTTTGTGATTTCCGAATTGCCCTCTGTGAAGAGGTTTCTGTCATCCCCGTCCGTAAGAACACCTTCCTCATCCAAAAACAGCCACAGGTGTGCCGCTTCTGAGCTTTCATCCGATGCAAGCGGAAACATTGAAACAGCCATGTTGTGTCTGAGAAGTTGAGACAAGTCGGCTCTGGTGGAAGTGAATGGTTTTCTTCCCAACAACGGAGGCCAGATCAGATCAGGATCAATTTTCTCAGTGGCAACTGCCAGAAGGTACTCTTCCGCGAGCCTGTCCATCAACCACTCACGGCTTTCTGAAGGTAGCTTCTCGCACAGGCTTTCCAAACAGCCATGAAAGTAGCTGCTGATAGTATCAACCATCTCTCCAAAGTGGAGAAGAGAGTTTCTTTGAAGACTCCATAAAGAGAGTTCACTCAATGCGTCATGATCGAGAAGCCAAGGCAGTCCCGCCATCATTTGCCGGAAACGATGAGCAACACCAGGCCGGAAACGGTCTGGCAATGTTTTTTCAAAACACCCCAATCTCCCTCTCTTAGGGTAGCGATTGCTGGATTGCCCTTACCAAGGCTCCCTGCGCCGACAACACTCCCTGTTGCCTTTTCAATCAGAAAAAAGAGGGATCCCGAAGGGAGACCTGAAGCATCTCCCTCAAGAATCCACTGGGCCGACACATGGCCGCCATCGGATCCGATGGCTGTGTTGAGACGGGCAGCAAGGGTTGATCCCCCTGCTTCCATTTCAGTGAAGTTCCCTTCAGAGAGTGGAGTGCCTAGCGTACTAACTGCACCATTCCAGACAATAACAGGGGAGTAAAGGTTTTCGTTATCTGCGGCGGCCATCGGAAGAGAATGTCTCTTGGCCGAAATTCCTACTCCCGGGAAGGATATTGCAGAGGGTTTGTTAAAAACGCTAGAAATCACTGTCATAATGTTTTTCCTGAGTTCCGGGCCAGCAGCAACCTCTGATTTTCTATAATCACTCCCGGCCTTTGCCTCTGAATTCTTGTAGAACCACCAGCATCGGGAACGGGAAGGACGAACGACAAAGCCATCCAGAAGGTAATCAATACCTCTTGACAAAACTACGGCAATATCAGGATGCCCTTCTTCCAGAAGCCGATCAAATTCAAGTGAATTGAGGCCGACTCGCGCAAGCGATTTGCGAATGTCATCACCCTCGGCGGCAGCCAGCAGATGGGTGATCCTTACCGCTTCCTCTAGGAACGCTTCTGTGAAATCCCTTTCCTGGGTAAGGAGAGAAAGCGGTTCATCTTCAGACTGCAGGTCCCTATCAGAGATATTTACTAGATGATATTTTGCTTCGGTGACAAGGTCCCTGGCAGATGCGTGCAGGCAAGCATCCAGAACAAGTTTTCGAACATCAATGGTACTCTTATGAAGAACAGGCTTTCCTGTGTACCTGAAAAGGTATCCGGCGTGAACGAGTGCATTAAACGCACTTTCTTCAGAAACACCTGAAGGAGGCTTCATCATCCATTCCGATACGTTGGCTCTGAAGCAGGCTTTATGTACTTCAATCAGCCCGCGTACTCCTTCATCATCATGTACCGGCAAAGCCCTCATCCTTCCTTTTCCACCCTGGTTTCGCATCCAGAAGACCATGATGTCCATCCACGTCTGCTGCGAAACCAGGAGGCTTGCTCCAATTGGATTCGCTGATCATCATCATCCTCTCCTGATGCATAGACCGGGTTTGTACTACATTTCTGACAGCATAGAGCCATGCCTTCTGAAACTTGATGTGCTTCGAATCCAATTTCGTCCCTGGAAAGAAAGCGGTTCGAATCACTCCACCCCTGCTGATAGTAACCATACCGTCAGTTGTCAGCCAGAAGATGAATGAACCCGAGTAGGAAACAGAATACAAGGGCATTTTTACGGATTTCATCACATTTGTTATTATTGTATTAAATGTTTTTGCGTACAAATCCGCTAATGGACCATTTTTTACGGAGTCAATCATGTCTCGTGTTGATTTTTCGAGAACTATTCTTGATAATATGACAAGTTGTGGATCAATAAGATCGATCCAAACATCATTCTTGTTTACAATGTGTCTTCTGCAATGCTCAATGAAGCAAAGCTCAGACGCAAAAACTTGCTGAACGCTCTCCATGTTGACCTGAGGCAGCTTAATCACTTCGGTTTTGCATAGTGTTTGGCTCATCTTATCTCACCGGTTCCTCAAGCAACGATCGGACTTCCAAGCACATTCTGCTGTAAATCTGGTCGACATTGCTCCTGCTCAGACCAAGCAGCTTTGCTATATACAAACTTCGAATCGAGCGAACTTCACTACCTGGGTTCAGCCTGCACTCTTCGTTTATCTCTTCCTTAATCTCATTTGCAGGCAGGTTTGTAAGTGCTTCCAGATGTGCCCAGTCGGTTGAATCAAACCAATCCGTTGCGGTTTCACGGAATGCCTTCAGGAAAAAAACGATTCGTTTCCTCGGGCTTATGGATGCAAGGAAATCCTGCATTCTTTTTCTGATCCATAAACCTTCTTCATTATCAGCACTGATTCTGCTCGGATCCATGTCCCAAGCTTCGTCCGCTGCGAGGGCACCATAGGCATCTATAGGTACTGCGTTTTTCTTTTTTTTCTTACTTGATACCGTTTGGCGCTGCGTTTCAAAATCGGAATCGATCCTGGAGGGGTCAAACTCATGATTTTCCTCTTCGTTTTCTTCTACGCTTTCTTCTTCATCATAACCGTCTTCGGTGACTTTACCGTGTTTCCTGGAACCACGTCTGTTTTCATACAGAAACTCCTCTGATATTCCAAAATCATCGGAAGAACAAGCGTCGATGGAGGTGCTTCGCTCATTCCAGAAACTGCTACGTGCCGATATTATCATCTTTGAGAGGTACTTATTTACTTCAAGATCGATCCTTGAAGCTTCGAGTTCATTGGACAAGCCACAAATGTAGTTAGCGAGGTAACCGATCTTTCGTTTGGCAAGCATCCACCCAATAACCCAGTCGTAATACTCGCGTTTTTCGTCCATGCCAGCTTGCTCAAGCTGCCGTACGGTTATGCTGCTTGTTATCTGTGTCTCGTATCTTATCCTGAACTCAATCAGTGCGCTCGTCCACAGAGAGTAATCGGGATAGCTGAATTGCTCGAACAACTCACGCGTACTCCAGTTATTACTCACGTGTCTCCAATCGTCTGGAGCAAGAGCAAACAAAGGTATTTAGCAATACCAGCACACAACATGAATGTCAATATTGTACCCTTTCTTTCTTCAGTGAGTTTTGCCTCAGTAGATAAGGAATCAACACCCTGATCTCTTGCTGTTGCGAGTCCATCAGAATTCACATATGTCCACTCAACGCTCAATGAATTTAAATCATTTCAGCAGATGAACCTCATGGAGATTGAGAAGAAGAAGAGTAGGCAACTTGGAGGAACCGTCCCGCAAGTCCACCGTACTGATTTGAGAGGGATTCTCTCAAAACAAAGGAAGTCATGCTGACGGCATGATTACCGGCAACCCAAGTCGAACATCACCGAATGAACCAGAATTCGTTTATCTGCATCCACACATTAGCATTCCGTCGACTGATTCCAGCACTGCCTGGTTTTCTGCCTGAAGGAGTAACCCTAGATCAAAACAGCGGATACCCCGTTTTAACTACCACTCCTTCATCCTCCTGGAAACACAAGCGCCCGGCTATCCTGACGCGCTTGCCGCTTTCTTGTATCGCTGCGGCTTCCTCTTCAGTCAGACGCACATGCCAATGGATCTGGCTGTCTGGAAGGTCAACATCAAAGTAGATGTACTCGTAGAAACGGGTGAACCAGAACGCTCCGCAGGTCTGGCATCGGCAGAGGGTTCTGTGGTCATGATCATCTTTGGTTATGGCTTTCACTGATTCAAGCAGAGGGTTGCTGCAGCAATCCAGGTAGTCTACCTTCCATGCCATGAAGCTTTCCTCTCTGTTCCGAGCATTGTTCGTCCTCTTCTCTTTAGCCGAGTATCTCTTGACAATTCGGTGCTGTGCATCTATCTTACATTTGTACTGCACATATATGAAAGGAATATCATGGAGCGTCAATGGACAACAAGCTTGCGGCTTCCTGAAGAACTCGCTGAAAGGGCTTCCAGAGAAGCCGATTCGCTGGGGATCAGCTTCAGTGATTTCGTGATCCATGCCCTGGACAAGGCTCTCGGAGGCGAGGGGGATTCCTCCATCCTCTTTCTGAAGAACCTTGCCGCTTGGACTGAGAAGACTTTCGACAAATCTGCCTTCCCCGAAGACGTTACTCTGAGGGTGTTCCACCATGTACGGGATGATGCTGCGCTGAAGAAGGAGTACGACGAACTCGTAGCCGGCACTGACAGCGAACCGTCCAGAGTAAGAATCACCAGCCTTCACCGCCGTGTCGGACTGATGGTTAAGCGTGTTCTCCACGCGGAGGTCAGGGGGCGCTCCCTTCCATTGGATGCAAGGGAACACCTGATCCAGTCCCACGCACTTCTTACACCCGGTGAAAAGAAAGCCTGAGAGAACAGATTGAAAGACCGCCTGGTGATAGAAGGAAACATTTGATGGCAGAAAAGGGCGTGCTTTGTGAGTTTGTTTGAGAGGTACCAGAGATGAAAAGTGGAAAAAGGCAACCTGGGCATTTGGATGATCGTCCGTTCAAGAGCAATCGCGAGTTCCTTGAGCGTTACACTGATGTTCTGAAAACGCTCTGCAAAGCCAGGATCGGCAGTGACAGCTGTGAACCTTCAGTATCAGGAAACTCAAAGAACGGCGTTTTGCGACTGCCCCTGCTCCCTGAGCCTGATCCGGCTCTGCTTAAGCAGTATCGCTCGGAACGGCAGAACCTCAGGGCAAGGATAGCCGCAACCGTGGAAAATGGGGATGTAAGCATCCCTCTTGTTCGGCTCACGAAGGGTTTCGGGCTGACGGAGATGGAGGAAGCCGTTCTGGTATCTGCAATAGCGTACGAGTCCACACAGAGTTTCGAACAGCTTGTCACCGAAGCCACCAAGTGCTGCAAGTACAGCATAAAGGCCATTCTGTGGCTGTTCTGCGAGGATGAGCAGGAACTGCTTCACAAGAGAGCCCTCTTCATGCCGAATTCGCGTCTCGTGCGAAACGGTCTGCTTACCACCGGAAGCCACAGGAACTGGAACGCACTCAGCGTTGACGACTTCCTCTCCATCACTCCCGCCGTACCGCTCAGGATAAGCAACGCCATCCTCGGCCTGGACTTGAACAATGGGATTGATGACGGATGCATGGCTCTTGTGGAATCGAAGATTACTCTTGAAGAGACCTGCTTTCCAACTGAGACTCGGGAGGCAATAAGAAATGCGGTTGTCATCGAAAAGGCTCTCGATACCGAACGTATTCATTCAGAACCTGAAGCTGAAGGAGAGCCAAGGATAGTTCTTCTGTTCGGGGAGCCCGGTTCCGGCAAGTGCATGGCGGCTGGAGCAATTGCTTCAATGCTCGGAAAGAAGCTTCTCAGAATACGAACCACGAGCTTCATTCAAAAGAGCTACGATGAGCCGGAGGATCTTAATCAGGCTCTGGGATTGGCAAGGATCAACGACGCTGTACCTTGTTTCACTCTTGCTGACAGACTTCTGAGTGATGATCCTGAAGACGGCATGGTTGAGGTTTTTTCTGATGGGTTCGCAAGTTTCGGCAGCACGATAATCCTTACCGTGAACGGTACTCCGGACTTGACCGGCAATCTGGGCAGATCCGTAACACAGGCAATTCACATCCCTTCGCCCTCTATCGAGCACAGAATGGATGTTCTGGCTGAATCAATCCAGGAACACATTCCCCGGGCGGATGACCTTGATCTGAAAGCTCTAGCGGAAAGATTTGAGATCCCCGATCACAGTCTGAGAAGAATTGCGCGGGTTGCCTGTCTGAAAGCTTCCACAAGGGATTCTTCTGACCGGGAGCTGAGAATGACCGATTTCTTCGCGCGAACTGAAGAAGCTCTTGAAAAGAAAGAAGCAGAAAGCCGGAAGCCCGCGTACTCCACAACTCCAGTGGCCTCACTCGACAGTGTAGTTCTTCCTGCCGTCCTCAGACGCAAGGTTCTGCAGTTCATCTCTGCTGCCAGTTCTCAGCAAAAGGTTTTCGATGAATGGGGTCTGGGGGAAACCTATTCCACTGGACATGGCATATCAGCTCTGTTTTACGGCCCAAGCGGGACAGGAAAGACTCTCACCGCTGAAGCTATAGCCCATGAACTCGGGAAATCGATGAGGATCGTTCAGCTCGCCAGAATGATGGACAGGTATGTGGGAGAGACAGAGAAGCACACCGCCAGGGTCTTCAGCCTTGCGGAGACCAACGGGGAAGTCCTTGTTTTTGACGAGGCCGACGCGCTGTTCGCGACCAGGGTTACCGGCTACAAGGATGGCAGCTACCACATCAACAGCCACATAAACACCCTCCTGAAAGAGATGGACGACTTCAAGGGGATTGTGATCCTCACCACCAACCGCGCTCTCGAACTGGATCCGGCCTTCGAGCGCAGAATACGCTGGAAGCTTGAGTTCCCGCTTCCGGATGCTGAGACGAGGTTGCTTCTGTGGAAAAAGCTGATTCCCGGAAAAGCTCCGCTTGCGGATGATGTTGATTTCCCTGCGCTCGCACAGGAGTTTGATTTCCCGGGGGGCTTCATCAGAAGCTCGGTTTTGAAGGCGGCTTTCGCTGCCGCATCAGAAGAGCTGCCGATCTCCATGGCTCATCTTAGGGACGCTGCTTTCAGCGAAAGGCTCTGTGACTCGTCGAAAAGGAGCGAAGTCAGAATAGGCTTCCAGGTAACAGCCTGAACGGGAAAGAATAGATCGAAATGGGAGATGTTCCGGAATGAAATCGACAAAAAAGAAAATCAATCCATTCATCCATGCCGGAGAGAGAGCAATACCGACAAGAATGTGTTATGGCTGTGGTCTGCAAATTGTCAACTGCTTACATCAAATTGTAGCAGAATCAAGCACAATAGTATTGTTTTAAATCTATAAATACCTTTCTGTCAAGTAATCAACATAATTCTTATGCTCAGAGCGACAGTAACGAACTGCACGAACAAGATACTCTTGCACCGTTATGGGGATAAAACGAATCTGGTCTTTTGAAATGAGCTCTTGAAAACGAAGAATCTCTTCTCTGTGTTCTCCGGCCTCATAGCCTATTGAGTCATAGTAGAGATAGACAAGACGTACTTTGTCTATCTTTCTTCCGAACTTAAGACCTAGTATGTGTTTGACAAGCTGGGTCACATCGAGTCTTTTGTACGCTGCATCATCTGATGTGAGCTTCTCGGCAAGAACTCTACAAACCGGTATATCACTCCATACATCAGTTAACTCTAGGTAAGCCTCTCTCAAATGTTTTTGATCCGATCGTTGATTGCGGTACGGCTCTAGCAGTTTGCACTCAACACCAACGCGCTTTGAGTCTTTGTAATCAATGCCGAGATCCAGATGTGGAGGCTCTTTCAGGCCGCAGGCCTTCCAATCCTCGCATACAGGGTACTTCCTCTCAAAACTAACTGTCTAAATGCCTTCACTAGGAATGTTAAGGAGTTTTGCCAAGGTGGTGTATTCATGACTTTTAAGCCAGTATTGGAATAGGTTCACTGTCATAGCTGAAGAGGAATGCAAAGCACTCATGGATGGAATTTTACCAAGGAGTTCCCCCCCAGCGCCCATTTCAAAATCAGCCCTCGCTTGAGTGCTTAATTCTCCATTATATAGATTTTCTTCAAGAGTTTTTGTATAGTTTGGCTGCCCTCTCTCACCTTCGCTTCCTTGTAACTCCAAGTTCTTCCGTAGTGCCCAAGCCTGAAACTTGTTCTGAATGAATTCACTCGATTTCATATCTATCAATCTCTCCTCTCATATGATAAGACTCGGAAACTTCACTAATGATAACATTTCTACGTTCAGCTTAGTGAGAATAACCTTAGGCACTCACTTCGTCAACGAGAGTAGTTCTTTGGCAAAGAAAGTCTTAATGATTGTCGCACTTTGATTTCTTTTCACCTTTTCTTTGTGTGACCTTTTTCGTTCTTCCATCCATCACCTTAAGCAATCTACGGCAGGTAGTCGTCAATCATCGCCTTCCAGGCGGTCCCTTCCCTGCTGAAGTGGGCGTAGAAGAAGCGTCCGTTCATCTCACCAGACATGATGAACCCTGTGAGACCCTCATACGCGCTTCTGACACCCGCGTTCCAGCTCATGGGGTGGGGAACGAAACAACCTCCTGTAATGGGGTCCCTCCAGCCCGTCAGGGGGAACTGGGGGAAGGGGCAGGGGGCGAAACTCGAGGTTTGCAGGACAGGGGCAGGTTTCTGTGGCGGTTCGGGCTTGCTCCCAGTTTCTTCCACAGGATCGTCCTTCGTTCTGAAAATGCCCATTGTCAGAGGGATGGACGCTATCAGAAAAAAGGCGCCCATGACTGCGAGCACCCCCTTGCATCCAATGGCCATGCCCGAAAGCAGAGCCACCATGATGAGAACAACTCCAAGAACAGCAACACAACCAGCGATTCGGGCATTGTCCCGCGGGGTCAGCTCTTTCGGCCCTTCGGGGGCTTTGCAGCCCGTATAAGCGTTCCTGCAGCATTTCGGGCAGATGTCGTTCCTGAACTCCGATGCTGCCCCGTTGTATCCGCAGTTTTTGCAGTGGATACCACCGAAGGCAACACCGCAGTGCGGGCACCGGGAGTCCGAGCGGCTCGTGGGTTTTCCGCAGTTTCCACAGGTGTACTGCACTTGATTCATCTGGTAATCCTCGCGCAAATTCTTGAGTTGCCCGTTCCAGGTTCCTATTCTATGAAAGATTATTCTCAATGCTAATACCGGACCTGTTTCGCTTCATTCCCCTCCCCATCAGTTGCCCCCAAGTGGTAGATTCAGGATGTTGAATTTCTTTCCTTTTCCATGGAGGGTCCGGCAATGATTCAGCGCACGGGTATATGCGAGATACTCTCCGGTGGGTTCACCGGAAGTGTGGTTACGGTTTACGGATGGGTCAGAACCTCCCGTTCAGGCAAGAATGTTGCCTTCGCCGCGCTGAATGACGGTTCCTCCGTTTCGAACCTCCAGGTGGTGTTCGACCGCGTGATTTTTGGCGACGAATCACTGGCCGGGCTTCAGGCAGGGGCCTGCGTGTGCGTAACGGGAACTGTCGTCGAAAGCACCGGTGAACAGGCCGTCGAGCTTGCGGCATCATCCCTCGAGGTGGTGGGTCCGGTTGACAGCGAGTTCCCCCTTCAGAAAAAGAGGCACGGGCTGGATTTCCTGCGCACCATGCCCCACCTTCGTTCCCGTACGAACACCTTCGGGGCTGTGTTTCGGATGAGCCACCACCTGTCACTTGCCATCCACAGATTCTTCGACACCGAAGGGTTCTACCACATCCACACACCCATCATCACCGAGAGCGACTGCGAGGGCGCGGGAGAGACATTCCAAGTGACTACACAACCTCATCACAAGCAGATCTTGAAATTCGCTGAAGAGCTACTTGAGATGAGAAAAAACAACAACATGGATCCCAGAATTAGCGTGTTTGACGTGAAGTTTGATCCAGTGAAGAATGAAAATGCTTTAACTGAGGTTTACAATGTCTTGGATGAAGTACACAGATTCCTGATGGATCCAGAATGCAAACCCAGCAACATTGAAAGCTTCAAGAAACAGTTGGCTAACATAAGGATGCTTTCTGGGATTGCAGTGAACTCGGTCAATCCCAACTCATATGGAGATGATTACTTCAGGCGCAGGTCTTTCCTCTCCGTCAGCGGCCAGCTCGAGGCCGAGCCCTTTGCCCTTTCACTGGGCAAGGTTTACACCTTCGGGCCGACTTTCAGGGCCGACCCTTCGGACACAAGAACCCACGCGGCCGAGTTCTGGATGATCGAACCCGAGATGTCGTTCTTCGACCTCGATGACAACATCGCCCTCATCGAGAGGTTCGTGAAGTTCTGCGCCTCGTACCTGCGCGAGAAGTGCGCGGCAGATATCGCCTTCTTCTCGGAGCACTACGAGAAGGGGCTCGGGGACCGGTACCGGACGCTTGAGGATGGTTTCGCGAGGGTGAGTTACACCGAGGCCATCAGCATCCTTGGCGGGACAAACGGTGTTTTCTCCTCGGTTCCGTCCTGGGGGGACGACCTTGCAACCGAGCACGAACGGTATCTTGCCGAGAAGCACTTCGGGCGCCCCGTATTCGTTACGGATTACCCCGCTTCCATGAAACCCTTCTACATGTTCATGAACCCCGACGGAAAGACCGTGGCCGCCTGCGACCTCCTTGTCCCCGGGGTCGGGGAGATCGTTGGGGGAAGCCAGAGGGAGCACCGTCTCGATCATCTTCACAAAAGGGCAGTGGCCCAGGGTCTTGATCTTTCGGTTTACGCCTGGTACCTGGAACTCCGCAGGTGGGGTTCAGCTCCCCATGCGGGTTTCGGTCTGGGATTTGAACGGCTGTTGATGTATCTGACGGGAATGGAGAACATCCGCGACGTGATCCCCTTCCCTCGAACTTTCGGAAAAATGTACTAGAAGGCTGGTGTTTCTGTGAGTGAAAGCATTCTTACGATTGACGGCAATGAAGCTGCGGCCCATGTGGCGCACAAGCTGAGCGAAGTCATCGCCATCTACCCCATCACCCCCTCCTCCAACATGGGGGAACACGCCGACGAGTGGTCGGCGGCGGGCAAGAAGAACATCTGGGGGACTGTTCCCCTGGTGCAGGAGATGCAGAGCGAGGGCGGCGCGGCCGCTTCGGTCCACGGCGCCCTTCAGACCGGCGCCCTGACCACCACGTTCACCGCCAGCCAGGGGCTTCTTCTGATGATCCCCACCATGCACAAGCTTGCAGGTGAACTGACTTCCACCGTGTTTCACGTGTCAGCGAGAAGCCTGGCCTGTCAGGCACTCTCCATCTTCGGCGACCACAGCGATGTGATGTCGGTGCGCAACACCGGGTTCGCCCTTCTCTCCAGCGCCAGCGTGCAGGAGGTTCCCGACCTGGCCGCCATCGCCCATGCCGCGACCCTCAGCAGCAGGATCCCGTTCATCCACTTCTTTGACGGTTTCAGGACCAGCCACGAGGTCCAGAAGATCACGATGCCCGGCGACGACATTCTCCGCGCCATGATCGACGACGAGCTGGTACTGGCGCACCGCCACCGCGGGATGAACCCGAACAGCCCCGTTCTCCGCGGCACCAGCCAGAACCCCGACGTGTACTTCCAGGGCCGCGAGACGGTTAACTCCTACCATGCGGCAACCCCCGGCATCGTTCAGGAATACATGGACATCTACGCCGGCCTCACGGGCCGTCAGTACCACCTGTTCGACTATGTGGGCGCGCCCGACGCTGAAAGCATCGTCATCCTCATGGGCTCGGGCTGTGAGACGGCCCACGAGACAGTTGAATGCATGCTTGCCGAAGGTTCGAAGGTCGGCGTCCTGAAGGTCCGCCTTTACCGTCCATTCGACGCCCGCGCTCTTCTCGCCGCGATTCCCGCAAGCGCGAAGATCGTCACGGTGCTCGACCGCACCAAGGAACCCGGCAGCGAAGGCGAGCCGCTTTACAAGGATGTCGCCACCGCCCTCAAGGAATCGGGCCGCTGCGGCGTAAAGGTGCTTGGGGGGCGTTACGGCCTTTCCAGCAAGGAGTTCACCCCCGCCATGGTGAAGGCGGTGTTCGACAATGCCGCCGGTCCGAAAAAACACGGTTTTACGGTGGGCATCACCGATGACCTTACCGACACGAGCATTCCGGTCCCCGAGTTCTGCATACCCTCGCAGGGCATGCATCAGGCCGTTTTCTTCGGCCTTGGCGCAGACGGAACCGTGGGCGCCAACAAGAACAGCATCAAGATCATCGGTGAGACCACCGACTTCTTCGCCCAGGGCTACTTCGTGTACGACTCCAAGAAAGCCGGGGCCATAACGGTGAGCCACCTCAGGTTCGGCCCCCGGCCGATACGTCAGACATGCCTCATCGGCAGGGCCGATTTCGTGGCGTGCCACCAGACCGTGTTCATGGAGAAGTACGACATACTCCGTTACGCGGCCAAGGGCGCGACTTTCCTGCTGAACACCCCCTACGGCAAGGAAGAGGTCTGGAACAGCCTTCCCCGCGAGGCCCAGAAGGACATCATCGAAAAGGGCCTGAAGTTCTTCGTCATAGACGGGTACAAGGTCGCTCAGGAGACCGGGATGGGCGTGATGATCAACACCATCATGCAGACCTGCTTCTTCGCCATCAGCGGCGTCATCCCGAGGGAAGAGGCCATCGAGAAGATCAAGGGCGCCATCAAGAAGACCTACGGCCGCAAGGGCGAGAAGATCGTGGCCAAGAACTACGCCGCAGTCGATCACAGCCTGGCCAACCTCTTCGAGGTGAAATACCCCGGCGAGGTCACCAGCACCTTCAACCGGCCCCCTTCGGTTCCCGCGCACGCCCCCGACTTCGTACAGCGGGTGACCGCCGAGATCATCGCCCAGCGCGGCGACAACCTTCCCGTGAGCGCGATCCCCGCCGACGGCACCTGGCCCACGGGAACCACCCAATACGAGAAGAGGAACATCGCGCTTTCCATCCCCGTGTGGGATCCCGCGGTGTGCCTCCAGTGCGGTGTTTGCAGCCTTGTCTGCCCCCACGCCGCGATACGCATCAAGCATTACGACGCCTCATGCCTCAAGGGCGCCCCGGCAACCTTCAAGAGCATTGACGGCAAGGGCAAGTTCCAGGGTTCTTCCTACACCGTTCAGGTCGCCCCCGAAGACTGCACGGGCTGCGGCGCCTGCGTCGAGGCGTGCCCGGGCCGCAACAAGGCCGTCGAGGGTAGAAAAGCCATCAACATGGAGCCCCAGATACCCCTTCGGGTACCCGAGGCCGAAAACTACGCTTTCTTCCTCGACATCCCCGACTACGACCGCTCGAAGGTCGATGTCGCCTCGGTGAAGGGCAGCCAGCTGCTCCGTCCGCTTTTCGAGTACTCGGGCGCCTGCGCGGGCTGCGGAGAGACCCCCTACGTGAAACTCCTCACCCAGCTCTTCGGCGACAGGGCCGTGATAGCCAACGCCACGGGGTGCAGCAGCATTTACGGCGGCAACCTTCCCACCACCCCGTACTGCAAGAACGCCGACGGCCGAGGCCCCGCATGGAACAACAGCCTCTTCGAGGACGCGGCCGAGTTCGGTTTCGGGTTCAGGCTCACGGCCGACAAGTTCACAGCTTTTGCCATCGAGCTTCTTCAGGGGTTCAAGGGACAACTCGACTCCGCCCTGGTAGCCGGGCTTCTTGACTGCGCCCAGGTTTCCGAGGAAGAGATCGAAGCCCAGCGCAAGAGGGTTGATGCCCTCAGAAAGGCCATGGGCAGAATAGACACCCCCGAGGCCCGCCAGCTCGAAAGCCTTGCGGACTACTTCGTGAAGCGCAGTGTGTGGATACTGGGTGGCGACGGCTGGGCCTACGACATCGGCTACGGCGGCCTCGACCATGTCCTTGCACAGGGCAAAAATGTGAACGCCCTGGTGCTGGACACCGGCGTCTACTCAAACACCGGCGGCCAGTGCTCCAAGGCCACACCCATGGGCGCCGTGGCGAAGTTCGCCGCCAGCGGGAAACCCATGCCCCGCAAAGACCTTGCCATGATAAGCATGACCTACGGCAACATCTATGTGGCCCAGATAGCCATGGGCGCCAACTACGGCCAGGCCGTGAAGGCGTTCGTCGAGGCCGAAAGCTACGACGGCCCCTCCATCATCATCGCCTACAGCCACTGCATCGCCCACGGCATCAACATGACGAAGGGCATGGACGAGCAGAAGCTCGCGGTCAAGACCGGCCTCTGGCCCCTCTTCCGCTTCGACCCCAGGCTTATCGAGAAGGGTCAGTCACCGCTCCAGCTCGACTCCAAGAAGCCCGACACCCCCTTCGCCGAACTCGCCAAGGCTGAAGTCCGCTGGAAGGTATTGCTGGACAAGGACCCCCAGCGGGGCGAGATGCTTGTCAAGCAGGCCCAGACCGAGATCAATCGCAGGTTCCATCTCTACGAGCAGATGGCCCAGATGAACTGGAACGCCGGGGAGTAAGCCAGGAGTGTTTGAAAAGGGGGGGGGTTCGGCCCCCCCTTTTCTTGCGTTTGGCCCCTGACTAGACAAATAGAGTAGCAAAACGGCTTAGGAGCTTTGCCCTTGCGTTTGCAGGGCTGTTTTTGTATTGTTGTGTTACTAGTTACATAACTAGAGAACAATGAAGGGAGATGTCATGGGATTCCCAACGAAGGTTCAGCTCATACAGCGCAAGAACAGCGAACAGTGGTATGTGAACTTCCCCTCGGCTATTGCCCTGGCAATGGAGTTCAACAAGGGAGAAGTCGTCGAGTGGGTTGTGGAAGACAAGGGACTCCTTGCCCTGAAGAGACGCCATGTTCCCGAATCCCTTCTAAAAAAAACTTCAGCGGCGGACTGATGGAAGAGTACCTGAAGCTGTGGGGCCACTGCAGGGAGGCATTTGAGCGTGATAGTTCCTGGGAACGTGCTGTCAGGCTCAGTACTGGAATGCTTCTCTGTCTGGGACGGCACACTGTGACAGGGTTGATTACTACCACTGGAGGCCATGCCAAGGACTGGTCAGCGGATTACCGGGTCTTTGAGCGGGAACGGTTCGATACGAAGAAGATGTTTTGTGTGGTTCGTCGGGAGACGGTGGATCGTCTGGAAGCTGATCAGCCCGTGGTTACCTTCATGGATGACACGATTCTTAAGAGACGAGGGCAGAAGGTGTCCGGCACTTCCTGGCACAGGGATGCAAACGGTCCGAAGTTCTGCTGCAATTTTGTGTGGGCGGGCCGTTACCTTCAGATATCGGGTGCATTGCCGGAGGAGGATCGCCCCGGGTCATGTCGGGGGATACCCTTTTTGCTCAAGCACTGTCCCATTCCCAAGCGGCCTTCCAAAAGAGCTCCGGATTCGGATTGGGATGCGTACTGGAAGCTCCGGGACAGTGCAAGGATCAGTGTTAAGGGTGCGGAGGCAATCTGCGACCTGCGAGAAGGGTTGGACAACGAGTCAATGGGCGGTCGGCAACTGGTCGTGAGCGTTGACGGCGGGTACACCAACAGCAGTGTGGTTCGCGCGCTTCCCGAGCGGACCACACTGATCGGCAGGATCCGTAAGGATGCGAAGCTCTATGCCCGACCCGAAGATGACGAACCCGTTCGCAGGGGCAGGAAGAGGTTCTACGGGCGGCAACTGCCGACTCCTGAGGATATCCGGCAGGGAGATGAGGAACCCTGGCAGGATGTGGATGCGTTTTCCGTTGACAGAACCCACACCTTCCGGCTGAAGGTGGTCAGGAACATCCGATCGAAGATCGCCGGGGAGAGGGATTTGTGCCTGTTGATCATTCAACCCCTCCGTTACAGACTGACAAAGAAGTCCAGGCTTCTATACCGGGATCCGGCCTATCTGATATGCACCGATCCCGAGCTTGATGTATCACGTATTCTCCAGTGGTATCTCTGGAGGTGGCAGATCGAGGTGAACTTCCGTGATCAGAAGAGTCTTCTCGGGATGGGCGAGTCATCGGTACGGACCGCGAAGTCAGTGGAGAAGTTCCCTGAGCTTACGGCATTGAGTTACGCGTTCCTGCAACTGGCATCCACAGCTCCCGGCGTAGCTGCGAACTTCAGCGGCCACCTGCCAAAATGGAGGGGACAGACAGAACCAGGAAGAATGAGTACCGGGATGATGATAACAGAGATGAGAAACGCTGTCTGGGGGCTCGCCGTGAACGGGAAGAATTTAGGGCACTTCGTGAACCGCCGGAGCGCGACAACGAAGCTGCTTAAATTCAGACCCGATCTTGAAACGGCTGTGTTATATGCTCACAGATAATGATTTACAACTTATGATGCTCTTCATCCAGAGCAACGAAGGGGCCAAACGCAAGAAAAGGGGGGGGTTCGGCCCCCCCTTTTCTTATGTCATGTTGGAATGGGTTGATGTTCCGGTGCAGGGCAGATTCAGAACTCATCTTTGAAGCATTTTGCTTCACGACATGCAAAGTGAAGCATTCCGGTTGACACCTCCTGCCGTTGCCGTTTCATCGTATCCTCTCAGGAGGGAGCTATGTTATAGTGCGGAAAAGGGAAGAGCCGTCACACCGTTTCCAAGGGGAAGACAAACGTTTCCTGGATGGATAACGTAACCTGGAAGGGACTTGTCACCAAAATCATTCTTGAAAGCATGGATTGATGCTGCCATCTCCGGTCGGGGTGTTGCAGAAAGCTTGATCTCGAGGGGTACCAGCTTCCCCATGAACTCCACCACAAGGTCAACTTCCGACCCCGCCGATGTCCTCCAGAAATGTATGCGGGGTTGCATTCCCATGTGCAGCAGGCCTTTGTAAACCTCCGACACAACAAGCGATTCCATGATACCTCCCGCCGCGGGACCAAGTCTCGCCTGGTCGGGATCGGAAATCCCGAGCAGCCAGCAAAGCATTCCCGTGTCTGCGAAGTACACCTTCGGTGTCTTCACCAGACGCTTGCCTATATTGGCATGGTAAGGGCGGAGGACTATGACGACGAAGGTTGCCTCCAGAATCGAAAGCCATGTCTTTGCCGTGTTCACGGCAATGCCGAGGTCTCTCGCAACGTCTGAAAGGTTAAGGAGCTGCCCGTTCCTCGCGGCGAGAAGCTGAAGGAAAGCCCTGAACTGCATGAGGTCGCCGACCTGTCTCAGTGATCGCACATCCCTTTCCAGATAGGTCTGCATGTACGATCCCTGCCAGAGAAGCATGTCCCTCTCCTGATCGCTCGCGAGTTCGGGGTAACCGCCCCTTACGGCGTACTCCCACAGTCCGCCAAAACTCAGCTCTGTAAAAGAGATGGTTTCGCCGGTGGCCTCCCATGGAAACCGGGAGTGTGGTCTTCCCTCGGATTCCCGCCTTGTCAGTGGCAACAGGTTCAGAACAGCGGCCCGTCCGGCAAGCGACTCTCCGGCCATATCCATCACATGCAGGTTCTGTGAACCCGTCAGCATGTACATGCCCGTGCTTTGCCGGGCTGCGTCAATCCTCTCCTTGATGTAGGGAAGCAGACCGGGCGCGAACTGAATCTCGTCCATGATCACGGGAGGGAAGTTCATTTCGAGAAAGGAACGGGGATCTGCAAGCGCTGCCGCTCTGATATCCGGCGGTTCGAGAGAGACATAGCGGTGGCTCTCCGCGAAAAGACGCCTGAGAAGCGTTGTCTTTCCGGATTGCCGGGGGCCGGTTAAAACGACCGCCGGGAACTCTTTGGAAGCCTGTTTCAGGACAGGTTCCAGCGTTCTCTCAATGTAAATGCCAGCCATCTTTCGCTCCGATCCTGTTGTTGCAATATTGCATTTCTAATGCAAATTTGCAACACTGCAGAGTTCGAGCACATCAAAACCCTGCGCATCAGCGCATTGCGAGTTCGCCGGATGGGATGTTGCCCGGTCAGACCGCCTTTTTGTCGGCTTCGTCGACAAGCCTGCAGATTCGAGGGGCAATAAGATCCTGCAAAGAAGGGTGTTCAGAAAAACTCTTACGCCGCAAGCTCAACCCAACTCCATCGTCAGTCCTTTTAATAAGTCTTCCATCACAGCAAACACCTTGCATGCAGGGCCGGTCTTCTCAACCTGCAGGTGTCAGTCAACCTTCCTGTATCTGGTCAGCCTTCCCGCACCCGAAGACTCTATTCTGCCATCCTCAAGCATTTGCCTCAAGTCGCGGCTTGCTGTGGCGCTTGAGATCCCTTTGTTGATCCTCATGTACTTCTTTCTGTCAAACCAGCCTTCGAGCAGTGTCAGCGCAAAACTTGATCTTGCATGAAAATCAATGTTGACAGATCTGGAATCATCAATCAACTCTCCCAGAGTATGACTTAGTGCTTCCAGCATGTATTCAATAAAATTTGTTGAGCTGCCAGTGTTGTCCGCAATCGCAAGTGCTTCGTAATACTTGTTCTGACTGTTTCGTATTGTTTCCTCAACAGGCAGGTACTCGAATATCGGATTGACTTTCATGAGAAGCCTTGTTTGCCATAGTCTGCCAATTCTGCCGTTTCCATCATCGAATGGGTGAATGAACTCCGTTTCGTAATGAAAAACACAGCTCTTGATGATATCGGTATCCGTGTCATTCCTTATGTAGTCAAACAGATCCCTCATCAGAGACGGAACCATCGAGCAGCCGGGGGCGATGTGTTGAACTTCCGGGCCCTTCATGATCCCAACCTGTTTGTTCCTGAACCGGCCCGGAGATTCGACCAGCCCTTCCATCATCACTTTGTGCGCTTTCAGAAAATCATCCATCGAGTACGGATCAAACTCAATGAGCAACTCATAGGCACGAATGGCGTTCTGTGCTTCAAGAATATCCCTTGGTGGGGCCAGAACTCTTGTACCCGAGATCAGTGCCGTTACTTGTTCGATGCTCAGCGTATTTCCTTCGATGGCCAGAGATGAGTGAACAGTCCTTATCCTGTTCAGCTTCCTCAACTTTGCTTCGGGTTTCACCAGTAACAGGCTCCTGCAAGAGCCAAGCATTTCAGTGATCTGCCCGTACAGGAACAGCATCCTGTTCGTAATCCCATATGGTGGTTTCATGTTAGCATGATAGCATCATTTGATACCATAGTCAAGATTGTGAGGCAATCCCCGGTTCTGCGACAGCGTGAAACATGTTGATGTAATCTGCGTTCCAGGTGTAGTGAAATCTACATCCCAGATTCACCTTCATTCAGTGGCATAACCCGGTTGGCAGATGGAAAGCAGCCGGCAACCCTGTTCTCTTTCCCTGTTGCCCCTGAGGAAAACTCTCCGGTATCATCAGGGATCGTTCTCACCACTGGGAGGTCTTGTGAACCGGGAAGAGCTTTCGGGGCTGGAAGAAAAGCTTGAGTCGCTGCGGGCAGAGCCTGCGGGTGATGATCTCGTCAGGGTCCTGAACGACCTTGCCTACAACGGTCTATACTACCTGCCTTCGGAAAGGGCGGAAGCTTACGCCACCGAGGCCAGGGACCTTGCGGAAAGGCTCGGTCTTGACGAGGCTCTTGCCCAAAGCCTTCTGACACTTGGCGTCATCAAGCTCGATACCGGCAACTACCCCGATGCCATGGCATTCTGTCGAAGCTCACTCAAGCTGTCAGAGAGGATCGGGAATCCGAAGGGTATTGCCTCGGCCCAGGGAACAATAGGGAACATCTTCTGGAACATGGGATCGGTGGAGAAAGCCCTGGAGCAGTACATTGCCTCGCTTCACACAAAACAGGGGTACGGCGCCAGCCCCGATGTCCTTGCACATTCTTACTACAACATAGGTTCTTGCTACCTGAGCCAGAAGGAGCTGGACAAGGCTGAGTCGGCTTTCGAGTTCGTCCGAAACGTCTGGGAAGCATCGGGTGACCGGGCCAAGATAGCTTTCATTTACAACAACATTGGCGCGATCCACAAGGAGAGGAACGAGCTCGAAAAGGCCATGGACTGCCTTGGGAGAGCCCTTGAGATAAGGCTTGAGACAGGCCAGAAGAAGAACGCCGCAGGAACGCTTGGCCTGATCGGCGACCTTCAGAAACAGGCAGGCGATCTTGAATCGGCCCTGGACTTCTATTCGAAAAGCATCGCGCTCAGTGACGAAACTGACTACAAACGAGGTTCCGCGTACGCTTTGTGCCGAAGGGGCGGTGTTCTTCTTCTTCTTGGAAAGCACTCCGAGGCTGAGAAATCGATCCTGAGGTCCATGGAGATATGCGAATCCATCGGTCTTTCCAAGATGACGATCGACTGCCTCGAGGAGATGATGAACCTTCACGAGGCCAGGGGTGAACTCGGAAAAGCCCTGGCAGTCGCCAGGGAGCTGAAGGCAAAACAGGAAGACCATCTGAACCGGGAAAACCTTCAGAGGATCGCGGAGCTACAGGTGCAGTATGAAACAGAGCGAAAAGAACAGGAATCGGAGATATACCGGCTCAAGAACGTTGAGCTGGAAAAGAAGAACGAAGAGCTGTCACAGGCCCTCGAGCATGTCCGCAGGTTGCAGGGAATGCTCCCCATCTGCTCTCACTGCAAGAAGATCAGGGATGACAGCGGCTACTGGGAGCAAATAGAGTCGTACATCTCGAAGCACTCGGAGACCGAGTTCTCCCACAGTATCTGTCCGGAGTGCCTTGCAGAGCTTTACGAACCGGGTGACGGGCCCTGATCACTGGTTCTGCCGCAACGACCAGACCTCACCGCCCCCAGGTTCCACGCACGCGACGAGAAAGCCTTCCTCGCAGTCACCGGCAACGAGGATGAACCCGTTCCCGGAATCCATGGCAACGGGAACGAATGCCGATCCGAACCCGTAACTCCAGGTGACAGCCCCTGTCAGATCGGTCGTGCAGACCCACGTGCTCTCCACGCCTCCTGCGGCGATGAATCCCCCGCCCACTGCCTCCAGGAGTACAGCTCCCGAGAGGGAGCGAAGCGAGAAGCTCCACGAATCCAGGGAACCCGAACGGTCACGAATCACGATGAGGTCGTCGAGGTTTTCTGGAACAGGTGTGTCGGCCCAGACGGAAATCGCTCCCTCATCGGAACTCCGGATGCTCATCGGTGTTGACGCCCCCAGGTTTTCCAGAACGCCGACGCTCCACGCTTCGGTTTCATCACCCACCGAATCAAGGGCTGTCATCGCGAAATCGCCCCCGACAGCCACTACAGCCGCCGCGACCAGGCACCCGTCATCCCCGTGGGCGCAGAAAGCCGTGTAGAAAGGGTGCAGTGTGGGGAGGACAAAGGTTTTCCAGATCTGCTCACCATCCGGGGATACCCTCATCACCCAGAGCCCACGCCCGGTTGACCAGGAATCCCAAAGCATCAGAACTCCCCCGTCAACCGTTTCCAGCAGCCCGCAGGGGGCATCGTAGCAGTCACCGTCCTCCACAAGTTCCCAGTCCACTGAGCCGTCGGGGTTGTGCGCCCTCAGTGAGATGGCGGTGTATCCGGTTCCCGTGGATGTTGCAGAGAAGCACCCGCCCTCCGCTCGGGGGATGAGGCGGCAATGAGCGGCATCGGACCTGACGGTTCCCATGGTGTCCACCGGAAAGGTTTCTCCGTCTTCAATCAGGTACAGACACACCAATGAAACCTCCTCGAGTTCTGTGAAGCTCTGAACAGCAAGCCAGGCTCCATTGCCTTGGGCGGCGCAGATGTCGAGGACATGCCCAAAACACACTCCTGAGGTGATAGAAAACATTGCAAGTAGTTGCATGCTTTTCAAAAGAGCAGCCTCCGTTGGTTGATCCAGGGTGAACCGTACCGTTCCCCGGCATGTTGACTGAAGGGGGGAACCCCCCTATCATCAGTTTTTCATCGGGAGAAAGGAAGCTGACATGCACAGGTTCTCAGCGGTCGTTGTTCTGGTTCTACTGACTGCCTGCGGTGTGAATGAGCGGGACAGTGCACACACGGCAACCACAGCCACGTGGAGCAGCAATGCCGGCACCGCGTTCGTCGGTGTGGAGGAGATGACCGGACTGCACGGAATGACTGAGGCTGGGACCATTGAGATTCTTGGCGAGCCTGATTTCAGGCAGGACATCACCCTCCACGCCGGTGAAACACTTCCCGAGTTCTTCATTGAGGTTCACAACACTTACCGGCCGGATGACCCTTCCACTGAGGGCCGGGTGATAAGGCACCTCCAGTGGGAACGGGACGGTTACAGCGAAGCCGTGTTCCTGCACCAGCCTTCCCCGGATGGGGAGTGGATGGTTCTGGAGTCGGTAAAATGGTCTGACGATGTCGAGTTCTAGCGTCACCTGGGTTATCTACCGGAGGTGAGAGATGCTTGAGTTGCTCATGGTACTGATCGCGGCGGAGCCCACCATAGTTCTCCATGAATGGGGTGTGGTCTTTTACGGCGGCGGGTCGGTGCAGGCCCTGGGAGACCCGGGCGACCTGTTCCAGGTTGAGGAAGCTGTTGCCTTTGCACCGGTGATACACCTGTACGGGCCCGCTTTCACCGGTGAGGTTTCGGTTGCGGCGCTGGGCGGGATCTTTGACATGCACCCCGAGCCGGATGTGCTGGGCGGCCCAGGAATGATGATGGGAGGGCTGGGTTCGTTCATCCGCTGGCAGGGGATCGAAGCCCTGCCGGCTGAAACAATGGAAAGCCTTCAGTTCATGCCGGTTCAGGGACTGGACGCAGCCCCCCTCTGGAGACCCCGCGAAGCCTTGACCCTTACCCGCGCGGATGGTTTTTCCGACAAGTTCCTGTACTACGAAGTGGACCTTGCCGGCACGGAATTCCCCCTCCCGCTTGCCGGCCACGCACAACGGGGCATTCCCCTGACCGCCGAGGTCCTTCTGTTTCACCGCAGTGTGATCGGTATTGCCGGTTACGAGCTGTTGCAGCAGGGCGACCTTTCAATGGCGGGGGGAACAGCGCCCTTCCTCTACTCGGGCAGCGAGGTCAGGGCAGTTCTTGGAAGATGGGCCGGAAACACCCTCTCGGAAAGCGAGCTTGACGCCCTGTGGGCCACGTGGGAACCGTACGTGCTGTTCGGCGACTGGGATGGGTCGAGCCTTGCCGTTTTCCCCCTGCCGGATCAGGTGATTGAACTCGTAAGCACCGTGAGCGCGAAGAGCGACCAGGGATACCCGGTAACCGTTCACAGGTTCTTTCTGGGGATGATGGCCATGCCCTGATGGTTCGTGCTCAGGCGAAGTAAACCTGACAGTTGGAAAGGACCGCTCCCGCGGAGACGACAACAGACCCGCCCGCCGTCACTTCAATGCTCTCTTCGAATGGTCCGACCCTGGTCAGTGTGACGGTTGCCCTGTGACGGCAACTGCCCGGCGTTGACGTGAAACTGCTCATCCGCTGGATCCCGATGAACCTGTCCCTTTCGGGGGGGACGATGTTGCCCACTCCGGCCCGTTCGCGTGAAACAACAGATCCGCCGGCTGTGCATGAGTAGTCCACCACCAGGCCATACTCGTCCTCTCCCCCCTGAAAGGCCACATCGAACCTCACGAACAACCTGTACTTCTTTCCCGGCATGGCCAGGAACCCAAGCCGCCACTCCGAATCGGGCTTCACCTCAACGGAAGCGGCAGGTTTTCCCGGAGAGCGTCTGACGGCAAACAGGTACGAAAGCAGAAGCATCACGGCCAGGCTGAGAAGGACTATCAATTCAGGATCGGTGCATAAAAGCATTCCTTACCACCTTCTCCGTTCCCTGCTCAGCAAGGAGTTCACGGGCGGCCCTGCGGTAGATCCTGAATCGCATGCCACCCAAGTGTTTTCCACCGTACCACCTGGCGACTATCACAACGCAGTCCACTGCATTCATTCCGCACATCACGTCAAGAATGCATTTGCCCGCCCCCGGCTCACCCCCGTCATTCCTCTGCTCGGTGCCATCGGAGAAACGGCATGCCCAGCTGAGCTGGCTTGCCTTCTCCATGCGAAACCGCTTTGCCGCGGCCTGAATGCTTCTTTCGAGATCGCTTTCCTTCTCTACGGGCAAGCCGCACGCCAGGAAACGGCTCTGCTTCTCCAGAACCGGCCTGCCGCAGACTGCGGTCTCGAGGGTGATTGCGGGCTCAGTTGTCACTTTGCCTCATCCCGCCAGCAACAACGGCTTGCACATCGTCTGCCAAATCCTTCTACACCAGCATGATGAGCGTGAGCGCAAACACAGGCAGGTAGAGTACAAGGGCGGCGCCAGGCGGGACCAGAAGGATGCTCAGCGGGCGAGTCCGGCGAAGAAGGAGGGTTCCGTTCGAGACCATTGCCCCGAACGATCCGGCTGAGAGAAGTACCCTGAATGCGGTGAACAGCCCGGGAACCGGCAGGGCGCCCGGTTCGTTCGCAACCCTCCAGTGCAGAAGGCATGCGCTTGCCGAAAGAAGAACGGAGAAGAACGAAAGCCCCGAAAGTGCGAGAAGTGCGTTTTTCAGTACCAATGCTCCCGTTTCACTGTGAACCCAGAATGGAGTCAACGGCTTCAACATGGGCGTTGGCTGCTGCAGCCGCATCGCGGGCATTATTTATCAATCCGGTGGGCACGGGAGGCGTGGCGATCCCGTTAATGGCTTCCACGGCTCCGATCGCTCCCGAGTCCTGGTCAGTGGTGTCCTCGACGGCCCTGTCATTTCCGCCGCAGGAAAAGGAAAGCGTGAAAAGGAGGATGGCTGGAAGAAGGATTGTCGGGATCGCCTTTCTCACCTGAACACCGCCTTGATCGCTCCAAAGGTTGTCGCTTCAAGCCCCTGTGCGCTAAGGACGACCTGAAAGTCGTCGGCGTGGATCGAGGGGATCTCGCCCTCGTAGATCATCGCGAAGCCGCAGAGACCTGAGCCCAGACGGTAAACCGGGTCAACGACCTGTGCTGCCTGCTGGCCGTTGATGTGAAGGGTGAGGGTTACCGGATCCTGGTTCTCAACGGTAAGGCCGACGTTTACCCAGGTTCCCGGTGTTACAGTGGGACCGAAATTGCTGTAGAGAAGCTCGTAGTCTCCCGATACGCTCACGTAGCCGATGTAGGCGTATGTGAAGGGCTGAAGGAAGACTATCACGCCGCCCACATAGGCTTCACCCGTGGTGATCTGCATCCTGGCCAGAACATTGACGAGACTTCCAGTACCATCGGGGCTGAAGTCCATTGAGACAGATCCGTCCGACCAGAAACCCGCCACTGCGCAAAGATACCCAAGATACGTGGAATCGGGGAAGAACGCCTCGATCACCTGGTTCTCACCCTGAGATGTCACCAGGGCGTAGCCTCCGTACTCCTCCCTTATCCAGTTGCCCGATGATTCGGGGCCCTGACCGGGCTGGTACGACTGGAAGTCGTCAAAAAAGTCCCCCCACAAATGACCTGAAAGAACCACCATCAAGAAAGCTGCGGTTTTCATGATCCCCCCGTTCTCCCGACGAGTAACATGTCAAACGTAATATAGAACGAAGCCGGTACCGATGCGCGGGCGGGTCGAGTCTTTCCAGGAAGAGGGATGTGTTTGCACTTCATCCCTTCGACCGGGAACAATCTGGACAATTGGTGTTTAAAATGGATGATTGCCCGGGAGCGGAAACCTGCGCCGGCGCTCCGGCAAATGACCGTGGGATATCCGGCGAAGCATGGTTCCCGCGAGCGCTTTAGGAGGGGATGATGAGAAGCGTCACTTTTGCAGTGATGTTGACGATGCTGATCGCTGCTGTGGCCTTTGCCGAGACATACATCCAGATGCCGGAAGCAGACACCTGGATCTGGCCCGGTCAGGGACCGTTCGGGTCGAGCCAGCAGCTCAGGACCAACAACATCAGTTCCTTCGACCAGCGTATCGTCATGGGCTTCGACCTGTCTTCAATACCCCAGGAAGCCCTGGTCAGCACAGCGTACCTCAACATCTACAGGTATGACGGCAGCGCGGGCAGCGCGTTGGAGTGCGAGATATTCCGCGTGACTGAACCCTGGAACGAGAACACCCTTGTGAACAGCATCGCTTACGACAACACGGGCTCGTACGACCAGATCACTGTGACCGGGAACGGATGGTACACATTCGATCTGAAGAACCTCGTTCAGGAATGGGTTCAGGGAAGCTACCCGAACTACGGCGCTGTTTTCTTCGGAACCGGCGGCGCCGGACTGTACCAGAATTTCCATTCCCGGGAAGCGGCCTCAGAAAACCCCTATCTGGTCGTTGAGTACGAGATCACGGGCTCCTTCCAGGAAAGCACGTTCGGAGCTATAAAGGCACTGTACCGATAGGGACCCTGGCTTCTCTCCAGCAGTTCTCATTGACCGAACCGGCCCGGGCGGATTAGTGTTGTCTCCAAACGGCAGCACTTGTGCGGAGTCGCGCCGTTTCACGCTTACGATCGATACTTTCGGAGGGAGCCCGGGAATGATGTACAGAAAGCTTGGAGGAACGGGGGAAAGCGTTTCGGCCCTGGCGTTCGGGGCCATGCGGTTGCCCCATGAACCGGGTGATCCCGAGAGCATAATCCACGAGGAAGCCCAGGATCTGGTTTACCGCGCGCTGGCTCTGGGAGTGAACGTCCTGGACACCGCTTGGAACTACCACCGGGAGAAGAGCGAGGCTTTTCTGGGCGACATACTGTCTCCCGGCGAGAGAAGGAAGATACTCCTCTCGACAAAGCTTCCGTGCTGGATGGTGGAGAGCCCCGACGACGCCAGGGGATTCCTGGACAAACAGCTTTCGAGACTTCGAACGGACTGGCTCGACATCTACCTCCTGCACGGGCTCAATCGCAGAACGTGGGAGAGGATGAAGGCCGCTGGAATCCCAGAGTGGGGAGCCCGGATGAAGGAAGAGGGCAGGATCCGCTTCTTCGGCTTCAGTTTTCACGACAGCTACGAAACATTCACCGGTATTCTCTCCCACATGAACTGGGACCTCTGTCTGCTCATGCTGAACTATGTGGATACCGAGTACCAAGCGGGTCTGAGGGGTGTTCAGGATGCCGCGGCAAAAGGCATGGGCGTGATGATCATGGAACCCCTTCGGGGCGGCTTTCTGGCGGGCAACCTTCCCCGAGAGGTTTCGGAGTGTTTTTCGGGTACGCGGGTTACGCCCGCAGCCCTGGGGCTTCGCTGGGTCTGGAACATTCCCGGCGTGTCAACGGTGCTCAGCGGCATGACAACAATGAGCCAGCTGGAAGAAAACGCTGCGCTGACGGATTCATCGCCCTCGGGTTGCCTTGACCCTGCAGAACTGAAAGCATACGAAAACGCCCGGGAAGCGTTTCTGGCGAGGGCCGAGATCCCGTGTACGCAGTGCGAGTACTGCTTGCCATGCCCCCAGGGGGTTGCGATCCCATGGTGCTTCAACTACTACAACTACTTCACGATGCACGCCGACCTGGAACAGGCAAGAAACCTATACGGTTTCATAAACGAGAAATATGGCGCACACAGGTGCAACAGGTGCGGCGCATGCCTCGAAAAGTGCCCGCGTGGCCTGGATATCCCCGGTCTTCTCGCAAAGGTCAATTCGACGCTTGCGTAAAAGCAGGCGGCCCCGGAAGGTTCCCGGGGCCGCGATTGGGATCGTCAGTCTTTACCGGGTGTAAAGATTGGTTATGAGAAGCTCGGCGAGCTTGACGCTGGTTTCGGTCTTGTCCAGACCCGGGAAAACCGCGGGTTCCCAGGTGATGTGGAAGCAGACGTTGCCACGAAGGCCGACAAACCTCACGGGCATTCGGTCGCCCGCTGGAACGTCGCCGATGGAAGCGGCATCCCAGAGGGCTCCCTGTACTTCAACGGGGGCGGTGAGGAAGCTGACGGCGGTGTCGTAGCCGCTGCGGCCCCCCGCCACGTCAACTTCGAAACGAACCTTGCTGTAGGGAATACTGCCTATGTTGTAACTGCCCACAGGTTTGCCTGACGCGGCGTTGCTTGCGGCCTCGGGGAAGGAACCGAATCCCGCTGTACCCATTATGGCTTCGACCTCGGCTGGGGTGATGGCGTCGTTCATGGCCCAGCCGTCGGGGAGAGCAATTGCGTCACCGAGCTGGCCATCTGTCGTTTCGGTGGTTGTGGTCTCTGTGGTTGTGGTCTCGGTGGTGCCTTCAGGAGCGGGCTGTTCCCCGCATCCCGCAAGCACGAAAACGATCATTGATGCGAGAAGAAGAATCCAGCTTTTCATGTCCTTACCTTTCCTGACTATCTTCGATTGGTGTAGATACCGGACGGCGGGGTCAGTCTCCACCCGGCAAACGCTAACATAAGGGTTTTCAGGGGGTTCGGCACGGCTCGCGGCCGGCAGCGCCGGTGTTCCCCAGCCTGGCTGACAGCTCTTTGAGTTTCAGATCAAGTTCGGCCCCGATGCTTTCGCCTTCGCAGGCCGAAACGGCCCTTAGGTGCAGTTCAGCAGCCTTCTCGTGATTCCCACCATCGATTTCGATCCCGGCCAGCATGCACAGGGCCTCGGCTTCCCCGGGACCGTCTTCCGCGGCTATACTCACCTCCAGTGCCTTCTTGAGAACCTGGTCAGCCTGGGTGGCCCTTCCGGTCATTATCAGAAGGCTGGCGAGGCTGTTCAGGGTTTCACCCTCGTCAATGGTCTGGCCCGTCTCCTCCTGAATGGCAAGGGAATGCCTGAAAAGGGATTCTGCTTCCCCATACCTGCCAGTTCTTGTGGCAAGCCTGCCAAGTTTGGCCAGCGTCTGGAGTTCGAGAAGCCTGTTGCCGGTCTTCCGGTAGATGACAAGGGCCGAGTCGTAGTGTTTTCCGGCATCCTCAAACCTGTCATCGAGCAAAGCGAGGATACCCAGGTTTGCGTGGGCGTTGGCCTCGCTCTGAAGGTTTCCGGTTTCCCGGGTGAGTTCCAGAGCTTTCCGGTAGAACTCCCTGGCCGTGTCCAGATCTCCAAGGCAGCGATGGATGACACCAATGTTCAGCAGTGTGTTCCCCTCGTACCACCTGTTCCGTGTTTCGCGGCTCAGGGCGTATGCCGTTTGGAAGTACTCCAGGGCTTCGGGCAGCCTCTCCATGTTCCAGTTCGCTATCCCAAGCGAATTGATGGCCATGCATTCAGCATTCCTGTCTCCACTTTCCCTGAAAAGCCTGAGAGCCTCCTCTGCAAGTTCGATGCTTTCAATCGACCTGCCCTGTTTCAGGCAGAGGGCCGCCATGTCAGCGAGCATTCCGCCGTGAACCTTGCTGTCGCATAGCACGGCAGATTCAACGATGGCGGGCGCAAGGGTTTCCCTGGCCTGTTCCAGCATGCCTGTATTGATCTGCATCCTGCCAAGGCGACCCCTGACCATCAGCATCCAGTCGCGCCTTTCGGCTTTCTCCCCAAAGCTTCCCAGTTCATGCAACAGTTGCGCCTGTTCGTCCCTGCGACCCAGAAGGCCTAGAAACTTCTCACGGGCCATCATCACCTCGAACAGCGAGTTGTCACGGTAACTGCTTCCGGGCTGGTCTTTGATCCAACGGGAAAGACGTTCCGTCACCCCCAGTCCCTCCTCGTTCAGGAAATGGAGCTCGCAATGGGCAAGGGCGCGCAGCCCCCATTCGATTGCCCTGCCCGAATCACCCGCAATGTCCCAGTGATCGGCGACCACAACGGCCATGTCGTTCCTGCCGCCGGCGCAGTACTGCTCCAGGGCCAGCGCGGCGAACCTGTGAAGTATCGTTCTGTTCCGGTGGAGCAGCATGTCGTAGGCCGCATCGCGTATAAGAAGATGGGTAAACCGCCGGCCAGGCTCACCACTAAGGTCCACGGGCTTCAGGAATCCCCTTCCGCAGAGCTGTTCGAGACATTCGGAGTGAGGGATCCCGGTCCCCACCAACCCGCTGACCCCTGCGAAAAGCCCGTCGGCGAACTCGGACCCCAGAACCGAAGCGAGAAGCAGGCTCGATTTCTGCACTGCGGAAAGCCTGTCTATCCTCGATCTGATTATTCCCCCAATGGACGCAGGCGCAGGAGACGCGAAGGGCTCCGGGCGGTGCTCCCAGCCGGAGCCGGTTTCGATAAGACATCCCGATTCGATGAGGTCCAGAACCATCTCTTCGATGAAGAACGGGTTTCCACCGGACCTTTCCAGAAAGGCATCCTCAAACCCGTGTCCGACCTCGCCCCCAAGCATGTGCCCGATGATAAGCTTCCCGTCAGACCTTTCAAGCTCATAAAGACTGATGATCCGGTGCAGGGGGGGGAGGGGAACTTCAAGGTTACCGTCGGTGCGGCAGGAAAGCAGGATAAGCACCCTGCGCACTGGACGCACACCCGCAACAACGAAGTCAAGCACTTCCCTCGAGGCCGCGTCTGCCCATTGAATGTCTTCAAGCAGAAGGAGCAGGTCCCGGGATGCCGACACCGCCTCGATGGTCTTCCTGATGGAGATCATCATCTCCTTTCGGCGCGAGTCCTGGCTCATTCCTGAAAGCGTGTCACTCCCGGGGCCGAGGGAAAGAAGGCTTCGAAGAAAGGGAAGTGCTCCAACAAGGTCTCCGCCACGTACAGCTTCGGAGCTTGATGCCAGCCTCTCAAGCAGGGCTTCGGGGGACCTGGCCTGCGAATCCCGCAGGAGGTCGCCCGAAATGGCGTCGGCAATCATCGTCGACCAGAGCCCGAGGGGAGGCTGGGAGACGGACAGGTTCCTTCCGGACAGGACAACAGGCGCATCCGAAGAACGTGCCAGCTCTCCGGCAAACTCGTGCAGCAGCCTGGACTTCCCGATGCCGGCCTCACCCATTATGGAAACGACAGAGCATGAGCCTTCCTCCATGGCCTGCCAGGTGGCGCGAAGCACAGCCATTTCCCTCTCGCGTCCAAGAAGGGGAGTGCCGGAGATCCTGGCCGCCCTCTCCCACCTCTGAACGAGAACCTCGCCGGGACCAGTCGGCTGATGGGCGTGAACCGGGGCTGACCGGCCCCTGATGACTATCTCGCCAAGGTCGGCCCACTTGTGAAAGCCACCGCACATGCTCCTGGCCCTTTCGGAAACCGCGGTACTGCCAGTTGGAGCAACGTCCGCAAGGCGGGAGGCGACGTTGACCACGTCTCCGGTCGCGGTCAGGTGACCACAGGCATCGGGCGCAACTATGACCTGTCCGTAGCTCACTCCGGCCCTGCCTTCAACCCTGATGCCTTCCCCGGACAGCACTTCGTTGACCTGGTCGAGGGCAGTCAGCATTCGAAGGGCGCTGTCCACGGCCCTCACCGAGTCGTTGTCACCGGCCTGCTCGGCGCCGAAGAGAGCCATGATCCGGTCCCCCTCCAGTTTGTCCACATAGCCGCCGCCAGCTGACACGATTCCTGAAAATGCCTGCATTATCCCGTTCACGAGATGATGGACCAGCTCGAAGTCCAACCTCTCGGCAAGGGCCGTGAAACCGCTGATGTCAAGGAAGAGGACCGCGACATCCCGTCTCTCCCCTGGATGCAGCCTTGGTCCGGTCGTCGAGACACTTGGACAATTCCCGGTTATCCTGCCCAGATCATCCGTGAGATCCTCAAGCAGCATTCGCCGCATGTACCCCCCAAAGAATAGTTGCGGGTTTACAGCGACAATACCCGCCCGTGACCGATATGGTCAATGCTCCCTTCATTTCCCCGGAACCTCGCCGGAACATTATGTTCACCAGGGTGAAGGGAGGAAGCATGAACGATCCGGATGCAGAAGAACCCCTCACTGGAGGAAGGGTTCAGGTCTACACTGGCAACGGAAAGGGCAAGACGACCGCTGCCCTGGGTCTGGCCGTGCGCTCGGCGTGCGCGGGCCACACCGTCTACATAGGCCAGTTCATGAAGGGAAGCGACTACTCCGAACTGTGTCTTCCCGCGCATTTCCCCGGGCTCATCACAATGGAACAGTATGGAACGCCCCGCCTCCTATGCCAGGGTGAGGCGCCTTCCCCGGAAGACATAGCCGGGGCGCGGCTGGGGCTGTCCCTTCTCACCGCCGCAGTCTCGGGCGGCGGGTACAGGCTCGTCATAGCCGATGAACTGAACGTAACGGTTCACCTGGGGCTGCTTTCAGTTAATGACGCCCTTCGTGTGATCGAAGACAGGGCACCGGGCGTGGAACTCGTTCTCACAGGCAGGTACGCCCCGAAGGAAGTTGTTGACGCCGCTGACCTTGTCACGGAGATGACTGAGGTCAGACACTACTACGCAACCGAGAAGCTGGAGGCCCGGAAGGGCATTGAATACTAGGGAACGGGGGAGCCACGAATGGGTCTGATGCTTCTAGTCCTTGGCTTATACCTTGAACCGGTAATGGTTGCGAAGGATGTTGTTTCAGTGCTCCCACTCGACGGGGCGACAGTACTGCTGATCGACGGCGAAGGCGCCGGACACACCTTGAACCCGCTCACGGGTTCCACAAGCCCATGGTCGCCCTCATGGTCGCCCGGGGAGGATGGCTGGGTGGACGACGGGTACATCTTCGCCACCAATCTTAGCCCTGACGGCAACCATCTGCTTATCCTGAAGGGGGTTTATGTTCCAGACCGGTTCGGGTTCCCCGAGGGGTATGACGGCATGAGAAGCGCCGTTCTTGTCATCTTGAGCAGACCCGACGGTTCTCATGCCACACCGGTTGCGGTAAGCGTGGCTGCTGGGGGCGGACCCGATTACGCGTTCACTACCGACTCACGATTCATAGTCGGAGGGCCGATGTTCAGCTGCGAACCCACTCCCGAAGCTTACTCGGCCCATGTTCGAGGTGATTCGGGCAACCTCGCCATGGAACCTGTGAACAGGATTGACGTTTCCACAGGAGAACGAAGCCTCATTGCCGGCCTGGACATATCCGACGGCTTCTGGAAATGCCCGTACAGCGACTGGGCAAGGCTTGAGAACAACTGGTACGCCGAGCACACTTTCGGCAGTATCGCGACTGGTGGCGTGTCCGGTTTCTTCCGTGTGCCGGGAGGCGAGGCGAGGGTTCACGGCTGGGTGCTTGATGACGCCCTTCTGATAACCACCCGGGATGGACAGGGGCTGCTTTTCGTTGACGGTTCGTTCGTCCCCTGCCCTTCAGGCACCTGGGACGTTCTGTCATGGCTTCCGGACGGCAGGTTCATCTACGAAAGGGACGGAAGCGGCAACCTTGTGCTGGGAGAGGTGGACTGGGAGGCTTTCAGCGCCCCGCCCGGCGGTCTGGATGTGCGCATCCCCGAAGACATCAGGCATGTCAGTTCGATGCCCATGCCTTCCACACCATGCACGGGCATCCTTTTCCATGACAGATGGGGCAGCGGCAACCTGTGGTTCCTGAGGACTGCCAGACAGGCACAGGTCCGATCTGCCGGACAACACTGACCGGCAGGGATTCATCTGGTTTTCAAGGGGAATCGGGATCAAGGCTTTGAAGGGTGTGAACCAGGGCGATCCCACCCCTTCCCGACGCGATTCCCCGGTTCACTCCGTGATCAGTGTAATGACCGGAAGGTTGTGCGAGACCGAACCCCGTTCAGCCGCAAGGCTCTGGCTGGAAAGGTACCTTCTGCCCGGCGAAGTCCATCCGAACACGTAAAGGTAACCCGACACCGACTGAAAGCTCAACTCGATCAGGATATCACCCTCATCATACTCCCAGGGCGTGTCAAAGGTGAAGGTCACCATTCCGTCATCGTCAGCGGTGACAGTCAGGCTTTCGCTGTGGATGACACGTGTCTGGGATACGCGGTTCGACAGGAACTCCGGACCCAGTTCGTCGCCCCCCGCCATGCCGATGTACACCGTGGCACCGGTTATGGTGACACTTCGGGAACCGGATGGGCTTCTGTGGAAGGCAAAACCGGTTATGGTCGCGGGACCGGTGATCTCTTCGGACGGCACCACCAACTGGCAGTGTATCGTTGACGAGCCTCAACCTCCGCAAAGGGGTTCGGAGAGCGGAAACCCCTTCTCACCAACTGTAACGGTACCCGCAATGATGGCGATGCATAGAAGCTGGTGCATTGTTCCTCCCCAGGGCTGGTTTACATCAGATACACCGGCGAACGCTCTCCCGTTCCATCAGCCCCTGCCCGCCGGCTCGGTCACGGGAACGGAAAGGCATGGGGGCTCATGCTCAACCAGGACCATTGTCCTCCACGGCCCCTTCCTGTAACGTAGAAAGTAGCCAAGGGCCAGAAGGGCCACGTAAAGTGTGGTGAACAGCCACAGGCTGACAACCGTTGTCCCGGGGCTGCGGTAGAGAAGGAAGATTCCCGGTATCCAGAACAGCCACCCCAGGCACGATGATAGGATCATGACGAACCTGGTGTCGCCAGCCCCCCTAAGGGCGCCCCCGAGCATAAGGCTCACCGCGTCGAACCCTCCCCAGAGGCAAAGGATGGCAAGAAGTGTCGTTCCCGTTGCCTTCAGCTGGTCGAAGGGCACTTCCGACTCGGGGCTCCGGAAAAGGGTCATGTACATGCCGGGCAGGAGCAGGAATGTGGCGGCGATGAGAGAGAAGTATATCAGCGCAACAAGAAGCGTGCGTCTGACAACCCTTGAGGCCATTCCGGAGTTCCTTCCGCCCTGGTAGCGGCCCACCAGTATCGTGGTGGTGATACCGAACCCCAGCAGGGGGTGGAATGCCAGGTTGTTGACGCCGAAGGCAATGTTGCTTGCCGTAAACTCCACCGGAGAGAGTCTTCCGGTGAGGAAGACGAAAACGGAGAAGCTCGCCACGTCCATGAATACACTGGCGGCCGCGGGAAGCCCGTACCTGAGGGTTTTCCTGACCTGGGCGCCGTTTGGCCGGAAGTTCGACCTTATCGGGAACTCCCGTGAGACCCTTCCCCTCAGCGAAAGCGTGATCAGAATGATACCGGGAACGAAAGAGCTTATCGCTGTGGCGAGCCCCGCTCCCCCGATGCCCATCTCGGGAAAGCCGAACTTGCCGAAGATCAGTATCCAGTCCAGCAGGATGTTGAGGGCAGCGCCGGCCATTCCCGCGACCATCGTGAAGGTGGTCCTTCCAAGGCCGCTCCAGAGGGAAGCCGCCCCGGCGTTGATCGTGGCGCCCACGCCTGCCACCATCATCCAGCGGAAGTAGGTGACCTCGAGGGCCAGAACATGTGGGTCATGGCCCCCAAGGTCCAGGATCAACCGGCCGGGAATTGACAGGGCCAGAAGCAGGGGCGCCGAAAACAGCGCAATGAACACGCCCTGGGCGTAGGACACGGCCACCCCCCGGGGGTTGCCTGCCCCGTGGTTCTGACTGACGAAGGTCGAGGCGTAGCCCGCCGCGCCCTGAAACAGGCAGATCAGCGTGAAAGCGAGTATCCCGGCCGGAAGCGCTGCCTGAAGCTCCCACACGCTGTGCCTGGCCAGGAACATCCTGTCGCAGAACATCATCACGGTCTGGGCAGCCATCGCGGCGATGACCGGGAACGCCACACCGAGTATCTCCCCGTAGCTCCCGGGCCTGTGGCTCATGGCGCAGGAACCCTGAAAACGCTTCCGGCGCAGTCGTCCGTCACCAGCATGTCGCCGCAGGGAAGGAAGATGACATCTTCGATCGAACCGAAACCGGTAGCCACTACGGAAATTTCTCCGGCGGGCGAAACGGCGACAAGGGATCCGAGTTCCTCACTGACTACGATCAGGGTTCTGTCACCGGGAGTGAAACGAAGCCCCTCGGCCGATGGGATGCCGCCTGCGTATGGCAGCCAGGCCCCTGTCCGGGGGCAGACCGCGATCACGCTCACCAGAAGCCCGGAAATTGGAGTCTCGTTGCACGCGTAGAGGTTGCCGTCGGGGCCCACCGTGAGCCCGGAGAGCATGAAGCCCCGGGGGAGAGTCACAACGGAATCGGGCCCCTGAGGGGTCCACCTGCAGATACCCGTGGGCCCTCCCATCCTGGCCCATGTGTAGTAGACGTCTCCCTGAAGGCTCACCGCAACACCCTCGGGGTTTGGGATCCTTCGTAAAAGCACTCCTTCGACTGAAGAAACGAGCCTGCCCTGGGGAACGTCCTCAACCGCCAGAATGCCCAACTCCGGATGCCATGCTATCCCCTCGGGGCTTTCGAGATCCATCATGGCCATGAAGACCGTTCCGTCTGGAGTGATCCCCGTGACCGTACCCGAGGCTTCCTCGGACACGAACACGGTTCCGTCCGGAGCCAAGGCAAGGCCGTCGGGGCTCGACAGCCCTCCCAGGAACAGCTCGAAGGCAAGGACCAGTTCCATCAGATTCGGTCGGACAGTGCCAGAACGGGCTCGGCCACTGCTTCCATGGCTTTCGCCGTGGCGGATTTGCCGTAATGGTAGACGAAGGGTCTGCCGTCGTCGCCCGATTCCACTATGGCGGGGTCGAGGGGGATCCTTCCCAGGAAGGGAACCGAGTATGCCCTGGCGGTGTCCTCTCCACCGGTGCCCTTGAAGACCTGGGTTATCTCACCGCATTTCGGGCAGGCGAAACCGCTCATGTTCTCCACCACTCCGATGATCGGGACCCCGAGTTTCAGGCAGAAGTCAACCGATTTCCTGACGTCCGCGGCTGCCACCTTCTGAGGAGTGGTCACTATCAGTGCACCGTCGACCCTTTCCAGGAGCTGAACGACGGAGAGGGGTTCGTCACCGGTTCCGGGAGGGCAGTCAACGACAAGGTAGTCGAGAGCCCCCCACTCAACATGCTTCACGAACTGGTCGATGAGGTTCATCTTCATGGGACCCCGCCATATGAGAGCATCGTCCGTGTTCCTGAGCAGAAAGCCGACGCTCATGACCTTGAGGCCCGCGCTCTCCACCGGGATCAGCACCCCTTCCCTGGTCTCGATCCCCTCAAGCCCCAGTCCGAGCATCATGGGAACACTGGGACCGTGAATGTCAACATCAAGAAGACCAACTTTTTTACCCTGCATCGAGAGTGAGACCGCCAGGTTGACCGCTACGGTGCTCTTTCCGACACCGCCCTTGCCGGAAAGCACAAGTATCCTGTGGGCGACAGAGCCGGTTCCGAGGCCTATGGATTTTTCATCTGCTGTGTCGGTGCTCATGTATCGTTCCTCGTTTTCCAAATGTTTGAAGGCCGGGAGTGCCTATGGGAAAGACCGGTACCGGAAATATACGGGATCAGCACAACGATCCGGGCAAAGCGTATGTTTGGCTCATGCAGGCCAGACAGAGTGAACTCCGCCGGACATTCCGCATCTCGATCACCGAGGGTGTCTTCTCACAGGTCTACGGCAGCCTGGCAGGACCGGGCTCGGCTTTCCTCACAAGGCTGCTGGTTTTCCTGGGGGCCGGCCCCATGCACTTCAGTCTCCTGTCCGCCATAGGCCAGGTCTCGATGCTCTTCCAGCCCATGGGCATCATCGCCGGACGGGGCAGCACCCTGAAAAAGCGGCGGGTGATCGTCTGGGCGGCCGCAGGAAGGTCCCTTACACCGCTCCTCGGTCTGGCGCCCCTTCTTCTTCCCCGGTCCCTGGCCCTGCCCGGGGTCCTTGCCGTGTTCTTCGTGATCACATCAATTCTCGCCGTCTCGACCAACATGTGGATGGGATGGATCGCGCACATGGTGCCCAGAAAGATAAGAGGCAGGTTCTTCGCCAAAAGGAATGCCGTTCTGATGACCTTCGGGCTGATCGTCAGTTTTGCCTTCGGCATGTGGCTCGATGCTTACGCCACACCGCCCACCGGCGCCGGAGCGCTGGTCGCTGGACTGTTCAACCTTTCCCCCGAAGGGCTGCCCCGCGCCCTTCTTGCCACCTTCGTAACCGCCGGCATCCTTGGCATCGCAGGACTTGTGATACTGCGCAGACAACCCGAGCGCATGGAGCCGGCAAACCCTGAAACCCTGGGTAGCACGGTCCTTGAACCGCTGAAGGACCCCAATTTCAGAAGGCTGTGCTTCTTCGGGGCCTGGTGGATGATGGCGGTTGGCGTGGGGGCGCCCTTCTGGCAGCCCTTCATGATCCAGGTACTTGGAATGGGCCTTGTTGAAATGCTGCTCTACGGTGCCGTGAGCACTGCGGGAGCGGTCCTGACACTCAGGTACTGGGGCAGGCTCATCGACCGTTACGGCAACAAGACCGCGATGAAACTCGCCATCATTGCCGGAACAGTCATCCCGCTGGTCTGGCTGTTCGTCACAAGGGAAACCAGGTGGCTGCTCGTGTTTGAAGCCGCGGCATCGGGCAGCATGTGGGGCTGCGTGGGGGTAGTCACCGCCAACCTGGTCCTGGCCGTTGCGCCAAAAGGCAGGGAACAGGCTTACAGCGGGCTTTACAGCGCAGTATGCGGCCTGGCGATGATAGTCACGATGCTTGGTTCAGGGGTTTTCATGCCTGAGCCGCTGCGGCTGCTGGGGCTCTCGCTCCACCCGATGCAGGTTCTGTTCCTGGCTACGGCGGTTGCCAGGCTCTCCGCCGAGATACCGCTCAAGTTCGTGGAGGAGCCTGATTCGGTGGGGGTATCAGTGGTTCTGCGAAGGCTTCTGTTCTGGAACAAGGTCAGGTTCCCCATGCCCAGAGTTTTCTTCAGGTCCGGAAAGGACAACTGACGGGGGAAGCAGCTGCCCGAGCCGCTTCTTCTCACCGGGAAGTTCGATCAGTTTCCTGAGTTTTCCAAGGGTTCCCGACAGGCCGTGGTAATGCCTGAACCGGTGTCCCGGGTTGCTCACGCTGGTACGGGGCTGACCGGGGTCCACCTCCCAGGGATGCATGTAGAAAATGTACAGTCCTGTCCTCTCGAGATGCCTGAGCGCCAGTCTCCTGAACAGCCAGTACGGGAAGAGCCTGAAATACCCTCCGCCTGAAACGGGCATCCTGAGACCCAGGCAGTTTTCCATGGGCATCGGGAACTCGGTGATCCCCGAATGGTGAGTAAAAAACCCTGATGGTGCTTCGGGAGAAGTGAGCTTCCCGTACCTGTCGTGCAGGGCAAAGGGATTCAGGCTCGAGTCGTAGCGGTAACCTGCTTCGAAAAGCAGTTCGAGAAGCCTGTCGGACACGGAGAAACAGGGAGCCCTGTAACCCCTTACTTCCGTCCCGGTCAGATCCTCGAGCATCTTTTTCGATTCAGAGATGTCCTTTCTCAACTCCCTCTCTGAAAGGGTGTTGTTCAGGATGTGCCCGTAGCCGTGGGAAGCCACCTCGTGTCCTGCGTTGGAAATGGCCCTCACGAGGGCTGGGTTTCTTTCGGCTATCCAGCCCAGCACGAAGAAAGTGGCGGGAACCGAAGCTTCTGACAGAACCTCGAGAATGCGCCCCGTGCTGGCCTCGACCCTGGATTCCCTGCCGTCCCATGAACCGGGCGGATGGGCGGCCCTGAGGTTCTCCGACTGGAACCAGTCCTCCACATCGATTGTTATGCAAACCGTACCCGGCATCAGAAGAGCTTCTTTCCCGTCGCGAGGAACTGCCCGACCGATGCCCTGTCCGGAAAGGAGAAGTAGGTTGCCTCACTGACGTCGCACTCGACAGGATTTTCATAATGCCGCTTGAAATCGATCAGGAAGTCCACCATCATCCTCGCGCCCTCGCGCTTGGTCTTGGAGATTGCGCCATCGAGGCTTCTGCAGTCACTGATGGAAACCGACCGCTGCATAAGTATGTCACCCGAGTCGAGCTTCTCGATCATCTTGTGTATGGTTATGCCAATGGTTTCACACCCGTCCCTCATCTGCCAGTACACCGGCATCATGCCCTGATACTTTGGCAGAAGGCTGCTGTGGATGTTGATGCAGCCATACACAGGGGCAGAAAGCAGCTTCTCCCTGAAAATGCGGGAGGCCGCGACCGAGATCACCACGTCCTGCTCTCCGGCAAATTTCAGGAACTCCTTCGAATGGATGTTCTCGACGTAAAGGAACCGCGCGCCGATCGTTTCGGCAAACCGTTTCGTTGTCCGCCTGCTCAGGATCGATCCGACGTACTTCAAGAATACCCTTGCAGTCCCTCCGGGGCCGTAGAAGCCGAAAACCCTCTTGAAGAGGGCGAACATCGAATCCCTGCCCAGGGGGACAAGGGAAACAAGGGCGTTCACCGATACTCCGTTCTGCCTCAACTGATCCACGTGTTTCGTGAACTCATCCCAGAACACGGAGATGTATATCGGATCCTCCTGGGTAATGAAAACCACTTTGAGCATCTGACGGTCCCTTTCAGTTGGCGCGACAGGGGAAGAATACCTAAGAATCGACGGTCACCGCAATACCCGAGACGGTGGAAAGGGAACAAAAGGGCCATGGAACATGTATATTTTCAGCGTTATCATGAGTCCTGCACTCTTCGAAGGGAGACTTCTTGAAAAGGTACCTGCCTTTGGCATTGGTGACGGCCGTGCTTCTATCCACAGGCTGCTTCAGTGCCGCCCAGCTCGGGATGCCGTCCAACTACGCAAAAAGCCCCGTGTTCGAGACCAAAGCGCTCTGGCGCACCGCCGTTTTGCCGCCGACCGGAGCGATCCCGGGCCTCAGCCAGGGTCAGGGCATCTACGATTACGCCGGAATGGCCCTCCTCAGAACCGGGCGCTTCACGGTGGTTGACCGGTCCGCCGTCGACCAGATACTGCGCGAGCAGGAGTTCTCCTATTCGGGCGTCGTGGATCAGGCAACCGCTGTTCAGCTGGGCCGTCTGCTCGGCGCCGAGGCCGTGATGATGGTAAGCATAACCTCGGTGTTCCATGACGAGTTCTGGTCGGACACGCCGGAACAACGCGACGCTGAGTTGCACGTCAAGATCATTTCGGTGGAAACATCCGAGATCCTCTATACGGCAGTGGGTCAGGGATCTGACTTTGACGGCGCTGAAGGCGCCCTCAGATCCGCCCTTGAAATGGCTCTGATGGGCATACGCAACCAGGGGGGCATCCAATGAGACCACGCTCCATAACGGTTTTTGCTGCCATTCTTGCTTCCGCCTGCGGAACTTCCACATCCGTTTCCGGTTCGGGGAGGGCAACAGCTGTCGCGCCAGGTTCATCGGAGTCGGCTGCGGCCCTTATCGGGGAAGTCCTTTTCTCGGGTCCCCCGCCTGCGGCCGCGGCGCCCCGCGAAGTGCTCGAGACCTTCCCCTCTGGAGAGGTTGACTGGTCGGGCAACTCAGTCCGTGCAACCGGCACCGGGGTTCTCGATCCGCACAACCCCAATACCGCGCAGGCCAGACTGATGGCGGAACGGGCCGCAGTTGTGGTGGCCCAGCGGAATCTGCTTGAGATAGTCGAGGGCGTCAGGGTTGACTCTGAAACAAGGGTCGAGAATTTCATGACCGACTATGACGTTATCCACACAAGGGTTCAGGGCGTTGTTCGAAATGCCCGCCAGGTCGGTCCCGCCCGGTACGATGCCGAGGCTGGGACCGTTGAGGTCGAGCTTCAGATGGAGATTTACAGCCCCACCGGGCTCTCGGGTGCCCTCAGCACGGCCCTCGCGGATCCCCATGTCTCACAGGAGGCCCTTTCTCCTCAGGTCAGGGATTTCCTTCAGCAGTATTCGGGGCTTGTTATCGATGGCGGACAAACCGGACTGACACCTTCCATGTTCCCCCGGATCTTCGATGAGAACGGCAACCTCCTGCTGGACACCAGCCAGTACGCTTCGTATCTCGGCTCGGGCGCGGACGCAGGGCTGAAGTTCATCTCCGACCTTCAGGCCATTCTCGACCAGAGCGATCTTTCCGGCTCACCGCTGGTGCTCAGCGCGATAGATGCCGTTGGCGAGTACGGCAGCGACATCGTGATCTCAGCTGCCGGAGCCGGCGGAGGGAACATCCTCAAGCAGGCTCTCCCCTACCTTCTCAGCGCGGGGCGGTTCCTCATGAGGGTCATCCTGTGAAACGGTTCACCGGGACGGTCCTTCTGCTCTTCATGGCAGCGAACTGTGGAACCCAGGTTTCCACAACCGGAACCCCCCCTCCCATTCCCGGAACGCCTCCCGGACCTGGCGAGACCGAGGTCCTATGCGAAGGCGTCTCCGCCGTTACGGGCAGGGTTGACACAGCGCGAGACCACGCCATTTCCGACGCCCTCAGAAAGGCCGTCGAACAGGGCGTTGGCGCCTTCATCGACGGAGAGACCCAGGTGGAGAACTTCCAGCTGATCTCCGACAGGATCTACAGCCGGGCCAGTGGGTTCGTCTCCAGCTACAGGGTGATACACGAAGAACAGTCGGGAGGCCTCTACCGGGTTGCCGTGAGGGCTGTTGTGAACACCGACGGAATCGAGGACGATCTTGCGGCGATAGGAATCCTGATGGCCGGGCAGGGCAGACCCCGGGTGATGGTTCTGGTGCGGGAACTCTCGAACACGGCCGCTGTGAGCCTTGCAGGCCTCGACCAGATGGGCTCCATGTTCGAAACCCAGCTTCTCGAGGGGTTCAGAAGGAAAGGCTTTCCAGTGGTGGACGCAGCAACAGCGGCCGGCATCATCCGGCGGGACCAGTTGTTGCTGATACTCGAGGGGGATGACCGAACAGCAGCCCTGGTGGGACTGGAAGCGGGCGCCGAGATAATCGTCTCGGGAACCGTGGCAAGAAGCAGCGAGAGCAGGATGATAGCCGGATCCCCGCGTGAAGTGCATGTGTTCGATGTGAACTGCAGGGCGGTCAACACCCGCACTGCGGCTGTCCTGGCCGCTTCAGCATCAACTACCGAAGTGCCCTTCAGCGAGAACCAGGCCCGTTCGCAGGCGTCCGAGAAAACCGCTGATCAGCTCATCACTGCCATTCTTGATGGTTGGACAGTGAACGTGAACTCCACGATGCTGCATGTGACCAACGCCAACTTCCAGTCGCTCGAGGACCTCAGGGCGCGCATCAGGTCGGGGATCAGGGGGGTTTCCGATGTCCTCCTCAGGGACTTCACGGGATCCCGGGCCACTCTTGAAGTGGTTTCTGAGACATCCTCGACTGAGGTCATAGAAAGCCTCACAGGAATCGGCGGAGGGTTCACGATCACAGGCATAGCTGGCAACCGCGTGGAACTGAGACTGGAGGACTGATCCTCCAGGGGTCTTCTTGCCTCCCTCTCCACGAAGCTTTATGAATGAGGTGCATCACAGAGCCTTCACACCGGGGCTGGGGGATATGAAGAACTGGCTCGGGCGTTTTCCTGGGGGCAGGTTCAGGGGCGATCTTCTGATCCTGTTGATCTATATGCCCGCCGTCTTCCTGACGGTGCGCTGGCGCGAAAACACGGTTGACAGTCGCATGAGGTCAGAGATGCTCCAGGAGGCCCTCTCCCTCTCCCGCAGCATCAATCCCCAATTGGTTGCCTCACTTGCCTTTGCACCGTCGGATACGGGCCTTGCGGAATTCAGGAGGCTCGACTCGCAGATAAAGGCATACCAGAGCGTATCAGGCTTCAGAGGCATTTGGACCATGGCCCTCAGGGACGGCATGCTCCTGTTCGGTCCCGAATCCTACGGGTCGGACGAACCCCTGGGCGAGGGGCTGCCCGGCGAGATGTACGAAAACCCTCCAGCCCAGGATTATGAGATTTTCAGAACGGGCGAGGCATTCACCCTGGGTCCTTACACCGACGAATACGGAACCTTCATCTCGGCCTCCGCCCCGGTCTTCAACCCGGCCACCGGGAATGTGATGATGGTCGTGGGGCTGGATGAAGAGGCCGACCGCTGGCTCAGAACGACTTCCAGGGCCAGGTTTGAGGCCCTGCTTCTTTCCCTTATCCCTGCCCTGCTGATCGTTCTTGGGCGGATTGCACTGAATCGCAGGAAAAGCCTGCCCGAGGCACGATGGGGCCTTCTGCGCCACACGGAGGTCATTCTCGTTGGATCGCTGGGCTTGACCCTGACCCTCATCGCGGGCTTTACCCTGAAAAGTGAAGCCAGGGCCGGTGAAAGATCGGAGTTCGATCGGATAGCATGGTCCCACGCGGATTGGACAAGGAACAACCTGACACAGCTGCGGAACTCGGTCCTTGGCTCGGTGGCAAGGTTTTACCAGAGCTCGGACACCATCGATGCCAGAGAATTCCTGCAGTTCTCCGAACCTCTCCTTGACAGACCGGGTATTGTCTCGCTGGCCTGGGTCTCCATGGTTACGTCCGGATCCGATACGATCACAACTCCTTCCATATCGGGAGACACGCTGTTCGTTGTGCAAAGGCTTACGGTCAACGGGTCGCGCGGTTTCCCGGAAAGCGAGAATCTCGGACTGAACCCGGAGATGCGCGGGGCAATGAACGAAGCGGTCCGAAACGGCCTTTCGACAATGACGGAACCGTTCGAGCTTGCGGACGGAAGAACAGGTGCGGCGGTTTTCCAGTATTCGTGCAACTGCAACGGGCAGGAAGGCTTCGCCGCCATCGTCCTTGACCTCAATCACCTTCTCACCCCTCCCGAGGCCTACGGAACACTGGGAACGCCTCTGTGCACGGTTCACCTCTACAGGCTGTCGCTCGACAGCCCCCCCGAACTGTATGCGTTCTCCAATCCTGATTCCCACACCGAGCATACCGATCCTGACCTCATGTCCGACATCCGGGCGGACATTGTTTCCATCCACCCCATCTTCGCATTTGGAGAGACCTTCGCGATGGTCCTTCACCCCGGGCCCACCTTAACCGCTGGAGCGGCAGACAGAGTGTTCCTTCTCACCCTTGTGGTCGGATCAGCGATGACCGCCCTGCTCTGCGCCCTTGCGGTCTCCCGGATTCGGAGGGAAACGACGCTTGAAAAGGAGGTCAAAGCCCGTACCGCCGAGCTTGCCAACAGCGAAGCCCGATACAGACTGATAGCGGAAAACATGGCAGATGTGATAACGCTGATGGACCTCAACCTGGTCGCATCCTATGTGAGCCCTTCCGTCTCGAACCTGACCGGGTACTCACTGCACGAAGCATACGAAACACCCATGCAGAAACTTCTTGACCCGTTATCCTTCAAGTACATGCGTAACGCAGTCGCTGAAGAACTCGAGCTTGAAGAGTCGGGTCAGGCCAACCCCGAAAGGGCAAGGAACCTTGAGCTGAAGCTGATCACCAAATCAGGAAAAACCCGATGGGTTGAATCGGGCCTGTCCTTCATGCGTGACGCGAACGGGAAACCGAACGGCATCCTGGCTACGACCCGCGACATCTCCGAGCGCAGGAGAGCGGCTGAAGCCGTGCGCCGGGAACACGCCCAGCTCATGTCGATCTTCGACAGCATAGACCAGGCCATCTACATTGCGGACATGGACACGCACGAACTTCTCTTCGCGAACAGGGCCATTCAGGATCTTTTCGGTACCACCCTTACCGGCAAGATCTGCTACAGGGTGCTGCAGAACAGGGAAGACCCGTGCCCTTTCTGCACGAACGACATTCTGAGGACTCTGGCGGGTGAACCGTACGGATGGGACTTCGAAAACACCACTATCGGGAGGACCTTCCACATCGTTGACAGGCTCATCCAATGGCCCGACGGAAGACAGGTCCGCTTCGAAATGGCGGTCGACATAAGTGACCAGGTCAAGGCCGAAGCGAAGAGGCTCGAGATGGAGACCCAGATCAATCAGATACAGAAGCTTGAGGCTGTGGGACGGCTGGCAGGCGGCATCGCGCACGACTTCAACAACATGCTCAGCATCATAATGGGACACACAGAAATAGCCATGGTCGAACCTTCTGCGTCCGAAGCGCTGATGCAGCATCTGGAGGAGATCAGCAAAGCGGGGGGACGCTCGGTCGAGCTGGTGGCCCAACTGCTAGCATTCGCCAGGAAGCAGAGCATAAACCCCAGGGTGCTGGACCTGAACGCATCGGTCGTTGACATGATGAGAATGCTCCAGCGGCTTCTGGGTGAGGACATCGACCTTTTATGGAAACCATGTGCCGATCCCTGGCCTGTGAACCTTGACCCCACCCAGCTCAGCCAGATCCTCATCAACCTGCTGATAAACTCCCGTGACGCCATAAAGGGGAAGGGGAAGGTCACGGTTGAAACCTCGTGTCAGGAGGTCGACGAAGACTACTGCATGACCCACAAGGGCTTCGTGTCCGGCAGGTTCACGGTGCTCAAGGTGACCGACGACGGCCATGGCATGGACCCCGAAACGGCAAGTCAGGTGTTCGAACCTTTTTTCACCACGAAGGAACTTGGCAAAGGAACGGGGCTGGGGTTGTCGACTGTGTACGGCATAGTCAAACAGAACAACGGCTTCATCCAGTTGTACACCGAACCCGGACAGGGAACCACTTTCAGTATCTTCCTGCCCGGCTTCTTCGGAGAGAAAGTCGCTGAACCGGTAACCGAGCGGGTATCCGAGAACCTCAGCGGCAGCGAGACCATCCTGCTGGTCGAGGACGAACCGTCGCTTCTCTCACTGGGGGCCTCCATGCTGGGAAACCTGGGCTACACAGTGATCACCGCCGGAAACCCCGAAGAAGCCATCGATCTTTTCCGTGAACACGGGAGCGCGATAAACCTGGTCATGACCGATGTCATCATGCCCGGCATGAACGGCAGCGAGCTGTGCGATGCACTGAAAGCGATCAGACCCGGCCTGAGGGTGCTTTACATGTCAGGATACACCGCCGACGCAATTCTTCACAGGGGCATTATTGACCCCGGCATACACTTCCTTCAAAAACCCTTTCCCCTCAGTGATCTGGCCAGGGCGGTAAGGGCTGCTCTCTCAGATCCCCCTAAAGCACTCCGGCGATGAATGACGTGAGCTGCCCCAACCGGTGGGTGTAGCTTCCAAGCTCGTTGTCGTACCATCCGAACACCTTCACATGGGTGACGGGGATCCTGCAAATGCGTGGTTCGCCGTCACGGGATGCCTTGCCACCATTTGCATCGGGGGGGATCTCGACATCCACAAAACCCGTCCGGGTGTGGGTTTCGACCGCTTCGATGACAACGGCGGCGTCTTCACCCTTCATGTCGACCGAGACGTTCTGCTCCTCGCTGTACTTCACCAGCCCGGCCGCCTCGCCCTCGGATGCCTGACGGTAGATGCCGTTTATGGATTCGCGGTCGATGAGGGGTTTGCCGTCCGGCGTCATGCCGGACTGGAATGTGACGTTCAGGATGATCAGGCTGACAGTTGCGGTCGGGATCCTGACCGATTCTGCCATGAAGCCTATGCGCGCGACCTCTGGCATTACCTGCTCAAGGGCTTTCGCCGCGCCTGTCGAGGTCACCACCATGCTGGCCATTCCCGAACGGCTCTTGCGCAGATCCTTCGCGCCCGAGCCGGGAACGCTGTCGAGAACGGGCTGACTCGCGGTTACCGCGTGGATGGTGCTCATACCGGCAGTGATCATTCTTCTTGTCAGGTCGCGGTCAAGAAGGGGGCGCATCATGTGTGCAAGGGCGGTGGTCGTGCATGAGCCTGCGGAGATCACGGTGTGGCTCCCAGGCTCGAACTGGTAGTGGTTTATGCCGTAGATCATCATCTTGCTGTCTTCGGGGTCGGGTACGTTCTTCTGTCTGCTTTTGAAAGGGGCGCTGAGAAGCACCACCCTGGCCCCGGCGGCAATGTGTCCGCGAAGTGAGCCGCCCGGTGTGTCGGGGTCGTCGTGGGGGTCGACAAAGGTGCCGGTGCAGTCCACCACGACTCCCACGCCGTTGTCCCGCCACGGGATGTCCCGGGGGTTCCGCGCCTCCCGGAGGACCTTGACCTCCCGGCCATGGATGCTCAGGAGCCCGTCCTTCTCGCTGACCACACTGCATGCAGGCTTGCCCTTCTGACCGGAAAGCCACCGGTGCAGCAAACCGTAGGTGCTGTCACGGGAGATGTAGTGAGCCACCGACTCCAGTGACGTTCCCACAGGTCTTCCGGTGTTTATGACGAACCTGTGGAAATCGTCGTTCCCAAGATGGTGCCATAGCGTCAGTTTACCGATCCTGCCCAGCCCGTTGATGCCAAGAACACGCTGTGTTCCCATTGCCCGTCCTCCTTACTGTACCGGAATGTCGTCCTTCAGGATATCAAGCCTTCCCAGAAAAGCATTGCCGGTGCGGCCGTCTATGCTCAGCCAGTCACCCGCAGACAGGTGATGACCGGCAATGCTGGCCGTTCCGGTATTCTCGTCTACCACAAGTTTCATGCAGTCCACCACCGCTGTTTTTCCGAGCCGCTTGGCGGTCACCGCCGCGTGGGAGGTCGAGCCCCCCCTCGCGGTGAGAATGCCCTGGACACGTATTATCATGGTGATGTCTTCGGGAACGGTGTCGGGCCTCAAGAGAACGATGTTCTCATCGGGATTCCTCTCGAGCAACGCCTGGATCTGATCGGAATTGACGGCCACCCTTCCCGCGTAAGCCCCCCCGGAAACCCCGATACCAACAGCCACCGGAACGACCGAACCGTCCATGGGAGTATCGAAGCATGGTATGTCCGATGTGTTCTCGGACACCATTACCCGCTTCTGGAGAATGAAAAGGTCCTCACCCGCGGGTGATTCAAAGGTGAACTCGATCTCCTGAGGATCGTAGTCACGGGAAGCCAGCTCTTCGGTCACGGAGAGCAGCGCGCCAAAGACCCCCGGATAGTCGCTTTCCAGAGAGGACTCCACGCCGTCGTATGTGGGGTTACCCTTTCTCTGGGCCTCGGAAATGGGCAGGGGATACACAAGCCCGCCCACAAGGTCCTCCCCCTGACTGCACACTGTGAAGTCGCCGAAGAGTCTGACCTGTCTGCTGTAGGGTTCCCTCGGATTTCTGGTGAAGGTGACTCCCGAGCCCGAATGCCTCCCCTTGTTGCCGAAGACCATGCGCTGAACGACGACTGCGGTCCCCCACTCCTCCGCTATGCCCACATACTTCCTGAAAAACCCCGCGTGGGGCGAATCCCACGAATCCAGGACCCTGTGAACACAGGCGATCACCTGTTCGAACGGGTCTTCGATGAAGAGCACACCCATCTCCGAAGCCGTCCGCCGGTACTCCAGGGCCATTTCCCGCATCTGGTCCGGCGAGAAGTCCAGTTTCAGCTTCACGCCGTACCTGCCCTTGAACTGGTTCATTATCCCGTCGAAAACACCCCTGTCCACACCGGATGACATGGCCCAGGTCTGTATGAACCGGCGGTAAGAGTCCCATACCGTCCACTGGTACCCCCCGATCCGGGAGATCTCCTGCGCTAGCTTGTCGTTCAGGCCCACGTTCACAAAGGTGGTCATCAAGCCGGGCATGGAGAAAGCGGCCCCTGACCGGATCGCAAGCATCAGGGGGCGGGACGGGTTGCCCAGCTCCAGTCCGGTTCTTTCCTCGAGCGAGTGCACGGCACGGCGGATCCTATCAAGGGTATCCCGGTAAAGGGGTTCGTAGGACATCGCCGGCATGGCAGCGAACAGCTCGGTGGTTATTATGAAACAGTCCGGCACGTTGTGCCCGTTCTGGGCGAGTTGTTTGAGACCCAAACCCTTGTAGCCCAGGGTCATCTGGTCGTCGGTCGCGGGGTGGCTCTCCCGAAGGTGCGATATCAGACCGTCCGAATCGTAGTTCATCATCCGGGTCAGGGCTTCGGGGCTCAGCTGCCCGGTGAGTTCCGACACCAGCCTGTACTTGGCGCCCACGTAACGGTCCAGCGTCTGAAGGCCCAGCGCCGAAACGAGAACCTCCCTGAGGACCATCTCGGACACGGCATCGGTGCACATGCCCCTCAGGACGCACTGTCTGGGGTCGTGCTCAAGCACCGTGCGAAGTATCATCTCGTGGCTGAGAACCGACAGTCTGGACACCTCGGTGACACTGTTCGAGAGGAACAGGAAGATGTTGCGGTACTGGTTGAAGGTTACGCTGTGCCACGCGAAGCTGGCTTCCAGCATTCCGATGTTGGACGAAAGGGATCGGGGGTTGATCCCGTCGAGGGAGAGCGCCCTTTCGAAACGTCTCAGTTCCCCTGCCACCCTTTTAAGCAATGACCTGTTCATGTATGGGACGTCGGGCCCGGTAACCACTTCCTCGAACAGCAGGCTGACAAGCTGCTCCACCCTGAAGGAAAGGCCCAGAGCGTCGAACTTGGGCTCGGAATAATCGCCGTACATGGAGGGGATCCCCGCCGCGATGTGCCGTTTGTGGTAGATGTTCTCCACGCCCTCGGAGGGCGCTGGGTCGAGAATGACTCCCTTGAGCCTCTCCAGGATGTCAAGGCACGCGTCGATGAGTTCATCCCGCATGTAAGGCTCAGGGCTTTCCCGGTAAGCCGACAGAGCCCTTGCGAAATGCTCTCTGAGAACGCTGTCGAGGGAGAGGAAACCCGCCACGGATTCGTCCAGAGCATCGGCTGAAGGGTGGTACTTCTGAAGCAGGAGCTGATGCAGCCTGGCCATAAGGGCAACCCTGTCCCGGTTGAAGGGGTCCTGAACCGGTACTGCCTCGAAATCGGTGCGCTCCATGGACAGCACCCTTGTCACAAGTTCTCCGGGTTCCTCACCCTCACGGCCCAGGGAAGAGATGAACCTGTGGGGCCCCTCTGCCCAGTGTTTCTCCATCTGGACAGCCGCAAGCACGTTGGGCGACAGGTATGGTTCCAGGTACACTGAATCGAGGGTTGCCCAGTAAAGCATGACGGAGCGGCTGAAACCCACGATGCGGTTGGAGGCCTCGGCATGGATCTGTTTTCGCAGGAAATGCATGAGTGAGTCGTGCCTTGTGCATGCCTCGTCAATGCGGGTCGATACCGATCGCAGTTCGCCCTCGGCGCCCACTTCGTTGAAGTAGACGGGGAACGTACGCAGAAGCTGTTTGGCAACGAAGTAGATGGGGCTGATGTCCGCGTTGAGGAAACGGGTGATGTCCCTCTGAAAAAGGTCGGTGTCGGCAATGTAGACACCCCCCAGCCTGAGCTGGACGTTCAGGGCGGCGGCAAGCCTTTCGTACACCGCCGGGTTGGATTCAATGATGCGCATCCAGCATCGGATCTTCGGCAGGTGATAGGGATTCACCACCGTTTCCCAGTCGTCGGTGGCGCCCCTTATGTCCGGGTACTGGAAGTTCCAGTACAGGATGTCCTCCATCAGATGGTCGGCCGCCCTGGTGTTCCCCGCGGCTCCTATGGCCGTTCCGATGGCCTCGTAGCACTGAAACCGCGTGAGAAGGAAGGTGTCGGCCCTGTCCCGGAAGAAACCCGTAAGCCTGCTGAGTATCCTCTCGATGTCGTAACCGAGGCTTGGCTGCATCATGATCTTCACCACACCCAGCAGGTCCGACATCACTTCGTTCTGTCTGTTCCCGAGCGTATCGTCCTTGAGGAAGTAAAGACAGACAAGGAAACGGTCTTCCAGGTCCTCCACCCTGAAAACCCTGGCGATGCTTCGGTCGATCAGTTCGGAGTGGTTGGGAAACTCCTGTGAAAGAAGCTGTTCGGTGTCGGCCACCGCTGCCGCTTCCCTGAGCCGGTGCATCTCGACGGGTTTGAGGAAGCTGAACCCTTCAACGATCTGTCCGGGGAAGCTGAGTTCGGTGCCGGGCTGCCCGCACCAGTCCACTATATCGAGCCTTTCCGCTGCGTGGGCGTAGCCCCTGTCCAGAACCTTTCTGTACAGCTCAAGACATGGCGTTGCCAGTTCCGGATGAACGCACGCCTTCCTCACCATGTCCCTCAGAAGGGTGTCCCTTTCCAGAAAGGCCACAGGCGCCCTTGCGAAAGCGTCCTCCAGCGTCTGAAGAAGAAGAAGGACCGAGTCATGATAGCACCCCGCATGACGCCCCCCGATCCCCGACGACAGCCACATGAACACCTGTCTCAAAAGCGAGGAGGTCTGCTCACGGGACATGGGCTGACGGAGAAGCCCTTCCAGAAGCTCAGCCAGCAGTGAGAACAGCAGCTTTCTGTTCCCTGAGCCCTCGAAATAGGGCCAGTTCCTCAGAAGGACGGCCTGAAAGCCGTCGAGGATAGCGTCGAGGTTCCTGAAATCGTGGAAGTACTCTTCAAGGGTTTCCACAAGGCGCACCCTTACCCCGTAGAGCCCTTCGACCGCCTCCACCAGAGGAGAAAAGCGCTCGGGAACAATGACCTTCCTGGAAGTGCCGGCAATGTTCGCCCTCAGCGCGTCGGAATCAACGGTAATTTCCTTTGAAGTCATGCCTCTCCCCCGGAAGAACGCGGACAATCCCACCGGGCCACAAGGCCCCGGAAAAACTCAGTGAAGCCTTCTTGGGCAAAAACAGGATCTGTTACCATCGGATATGATAAGCTCCGGGCGGTAACGAGGCAAACCGCGGCGAGTGGTACGGCGCCCCTGATCAGTCTTCAGGAAGGTGCTCGAGATCGTCGAGGTCTTTGTGGCGCCCTGACGCCAACTTGTTGGCGCGAAGATGCTCGCGTGAGATCAGGTGAACGGTCTGGCCATCGATCTTTGTTGTTGTTCGTGCCGCATAGCACTCTGCGAAGGAAACTCCGTCGATCTCCGTGAGAACTTCTATACGCATGGGCGGCATGCCCATTCGGATGATCCGTCCGTACTGCAGAAAAAGGTCAGGAGTCAGTTCAGGAGCCTTCATGCCGAATTGATGAAAGGCTTTCACAAGTTTTTCGGCGTTGTCCGGGCTTACCGCGACCCAGATGTCCATATCCGCCGTGGCTCGGGGATAACCATGGTAACCGACCGCATAGCCCCCTACCAGCAGGTACTGAACCTCAGTCTCGTTCAGCAACCTCAAGAACTCTTTGAAGTCGAATGGTAGCGCTTGCTTCACCATAGGCCACCTGACGGAAGAATTGCATTGCCTGAAGTCGCTCGATTGGTGTCCTGTCGAGCCAGTAGACCCGGTCTGAGTCATCAGCGTCCCTGAAAAGAACCTCTATCATAAGCTTTGTGCGATCGATTCTTATCATAGAAATAATCTACAAAGAGGTAGATACAAATGCAACAACAAGGTATTCATTAATGGCCGTCTTACGAAGACGCGCTGACCCTCCGGAAGTGGTGGCCGTAGATGGCCAGGGAAATCGCCTGGGGAAAGAGCCTGGGCTTGTGGGTCAGTGTCCAGAACCAGAGCCGCCAGTAGTGAAACCTCTCAGGTCCCAGGATGCCCAGCCTGAGAATCGACCTGAAGAACGCCATCATGTTGGAACGGTCCCTTCTAACCCCGACCTTCGGAGGCCGAAGTTCCCGAAGAAAGCTTATCACCCTGTCGTAGTAGACCCTTGGCGAATAGATGTGGGTCAGAACGTGCCTGTAGCCCTCGTGCAGAACGCCGGCATCCATGAGGGTGACGATGTTCGTAGAACCGTCGGAATTGTCTCCGGACATCTCGGTGTTGAGCCGCCCCTCCTTCTCCATCCTGCGGTACAGCCTGGTCCCGTAGGGGGCCTGGAGCAACCCGACCATGGCGGTGACCACACCGCTGCGGGTTATGAAGTCGATCTGCTGCTGGAAGATGCTGGGCGTATCGGTATCGAAGCCCAGGATGAAACCGCCCTGCACTTCAAGCCCCGCCCTCTGAAGCCTTTTTACGCTGGCAAGCAGGTCGCGGCCACGGTTCTGGCTCTTGCTGCACTCAGCCAGACCATCCTCGCTGGGGGTTTCGATCCCCACGAAAACCGTGTTGAAACCAGCCTCGACCATGAGCTCCATAAGCAGGTCATCATCGGAGAGGTTGATGGACACTTCGGTGTTGAACGGTACACCCCTTTTGTCGCGGCGCCAGCGGATCAGCGCAGGCAGGACCTCTTCCTTGAGCTGCCTGGCGTTGCCTATGAAGTTGTCATCCACAACGAATACAGCGCCCCTCCAGCCAAGACCGTACAGAACGTCCAACTCGGAAATGAGCTGATCCGAGGTCTTGGTTCGGGGAACCCTCCCGAACATCGATGTTATGCTGCAGAACTCGCAGTTGTACGGGCAACCTCTCGAAAACTGGATGTTCATGGTGGCGTAGTGCTTCATGTCAACCAGATCCCATCGGGGCGCCGGGGTGTTGCGGATATCCGGGAACAGGGTTGTCGTGTACATTGGCTGTGGATCCCCACGGGCCAGGTCTTCGAGAAACAGTGGCAAAGTCGCCTCTGCCTCGTTCAGCACGAAGTGGTCCACGCCTGGAAAAGACCCGTGCTCTCCGGTGAAGAGAGGTCCACCAGCCACTACTGTAAGTCCGGCCGTCTTGCAGCGATCGATCACACGGTGGGCGTCGTCCCTCTGGATGACCATTGCGCTGACGAACGCGCAATCGGCCCAGGCAATGTCATCATCGACGAGGACCGTCACGTTCAGGTCCAACAGCCTGAGGTTCCAGTCCGCCGGCAGCATGGCGGCAATGGTTATCAGCCCCAGCGGGGGGGTTCCGGTCTTCTTGTGAACGAACTTGAGAGCGTGCTTGAGGCCCCAGAATGTGTCGGCGAACACGGGATAAATGAGTAGAATATTCATTTTGTCATACTTTCGTTTTATATTTTTTTATGAAATAATGATAAGCAATTACAGGCGCAGAGTCAACTCCAGAAATAGCAGAGAAACATGGCTGACCTGGTTGTTCACAGTAAGTGAACAACCAAACTTGTACCTTTTCATCTGAATACATTGTAATATTAAGTAAATAAAGGTGCCGTATGGACTTGGATAGAAATTATCGTGTATGTCTTGGTATCGGAACTATCGACTCATCCCAGCGCCACATCAAGCATCATCATCACCGAGAAGCCGGCAAGTGTCGTAATGGTCACCATGTCAATGTTCGCAGGTGTGCGCTGTGATTCGGGGATGAGTTCCTCCACAACAACGAAGATCATTGCACCCGCGGCAAAACAAAGCGCGTAGGGCAGTATCTCCTGCATGTGCAGGACGAACGCGGCGCCGCAAACGCCCGCCACCGGTTCCACGATACCGGACGCCTGTCCAGCCAGAAAGCTTTTGCCCCTGCTCATTCCCTCCCGCCTCAGTGGCAACGACACGGCCGCCCCTTCGGGAAAGTTCTGAAGGCCGATCCCGATGGCCAGCGCAATGGCGCCTCCCAGTGTGGCTGAAGGAAAACCTGCCGCCACCGCGCCGAATGCGACACCCACGGCAAGGCCCTCGGGGATGTTGTGCAGCGTGATCGCCAGTACCAGCAGCGTGCTTCGCTGCCAGGAGGTCTTTATGCCCTCGATGCTCTCCATTCCCATACCGGGATGAAGGTGCGGGAGAATTCTGTCGGTCAGCCTCATGAAAAGACCGCCAGCCATGAATCCTATCACGGCCGTAAGCCATGCGGTCTGCCCCATCTGTTCGGCCATTTCAATGCCGGGCGCCAGAAGTGACCAGAAACTGGCGGCTATCATGACCCCCGCGGCAAAGCCCAGCATCGAATCCATGACCCTGGGTTTCACACTTCCGGTAAGGAAAACAAGCCCCGCGCCAAGGGCAGTCACTCCCCAGGTGAACAGGGTGGCCGCAAGTGCTTGAACCACCGGCCCGCTCCCGAGAAAGAATTCTCTCAATTCACTCCACCAGTCACTGTTTTAAGCAAAGCATTTC
>Ga0351855_1008_pt1 | contig 55445 bp, 55 predicted proteins | sample BONcelFGM3001C11_FD_206794 | JGI IMG/M metagenome (GOLD analysis project Ga0351855, IMG submission 206794) | Enriched cells from coal bed in the Powder River Basin, Montana, United States - BONCAT cells FGM rep2 HSBNCT.FGM.300.1.C11 ...
GCACACTGATTGAAGAAAGCCCGCCCGATGCCATCTCGTGTCTGGTCGCCGCAAGACCAACAGCGTCGTAAAGCATCCTGAGCTCGGGAAGCCTGCCTGAGAGTGAACGTGACTCGTTTTCCAGCCTGGTGAGTCTGACCCTGCCCTCCTCGAGTGTTTTCTCAAGGTTAAGGATCTCTTCCGCAGGTTCAGCGGAGAATCCCGCGAAGTCCCCGGGGATGAATCCGAGTGAGGTGAGCTTTTCCCCAAACACAGCCGCCAGATCGGCATGGACAACGCAGACAAGTTTGTCGCCATGGGGGAAAACGCCAGAGTCTTCGAACTCGCGCGAAAGCACACCGGTAACGGCTTGCGCATCGGGGATGGTGCCCGCGAAAACGGTGAAAGACCCCTGTCTCCCCACCAGGTCGAAGCGGCAGGGCAGGAATGACCACTGCTCCAGAAAACGGCGCCTTGCCTCGAGATCACGGATCGTCTGACCGGTCTCGGTTATGCCTGCCGAGAGGGAAGAAGCCTCCTCTGTGGCGGCACGGAGCGAATGATCGCCAAGAACCCTTTCAAGCGCATCCCGGGTTACCGAAAGCTCGGTCGGGTTCTTACCCTGCACGTAGTCGGAAAGGAACTGAATGGCGCGATCGAGTTTCAGCCTGAGTTCACGAAGCTCTTCCACGCTATCGGGAATGAACCGGTCAAACCCCGGGATCACGTTTGAATCGGCGCCTGCAAGATGGACCATGCCTGAACGCTCAAGGATCGCCAGCACATCGGAGCGATGCGCATGATGACAGAGGATCTCGACTTTGACAACGGTTTCCCTGGCCATTTTCAGTCGCCCCGCAGTATTCTGCCCTGAAGGAGCTCGAACGCCTTCTCCCTTAACTCCGGGGACCTCTCCCGCAGCCGTTCCTCGATGCCCTCCCTTTTCCGGCAAAGCTCTTCGCGGTAAGCGAGGGTCTCGGTGGCGATGACTGCCGTTTCCCTCTCCTCGGCCGCCGCAAGGGCGCTTTCATATCTGTCCTCGAGTTCCTTCAGAACCCCCGGGATCGAGTTCCTCTCGGCCAGCGCGTCCCGGCCGGCCCTCTCAAGAATTTCCGCAGCCCGGGCTTCCGCCTCGAGAAGCGATTCAAGGCTTTCGCTCAAGTGACTCCACCCTTTCGCTGGACACTGACAACAGTGCAGTTGTGGATATCATATGCCAAACAGCTTTAGAAAACACGCGTAACTACTTGTGCGATAAATCTATAAGGAGTTATCAACGCAGAGGGTCGGTTTCCCACAATCCCCCCGGGGTCAGCCCTTCTGCGAACCCTCTTTACCGCTCATGCTGCAGTGCCCCTGAAAGAAGACTCCCTCTTCGATCACCAGGCTTCTGGTGAAGATGTCGCCCTCGACCCGGGAGCCGTTCTGAAGTTCGAGCTGGTTCTCGGCCCTGATCGTGCCGTTGATCGTTCCGCCGATAACCGCCTGGGCGACCGTGATCTCGCCCTTTATGCGGCCTTCGTGGCCCACTGTGAGCGTCGCTGAAACGCTAACCTCACCATCGACGAAACCGTCAACCCGTAATCCGCCCTGGACGCTCAATACACCGTTTACGGAGCTGCCTGCGCCGATGATGGAGTTTATCGCGTTACCGGTGTCTTCTCTTCCCACTTGCTTCTCCCGTCACTGATCCGCCGGAGGGGCACCCTGTGTGGCAAGGTTTTCTATGACCCTTCTGGTGGCTCTTATCTCTTCGAGTTGCTCTTCGATCGATTCAAGGCGGGCACCAATGTCAGCGGTCATGGCAAGGCTGTCCCTCAGGCTTTCGATCTGCCGGTACAGAACCGCCTGCCTGGACTGCCCAGCGACCCCCGTTACGGAAATGTACACAGAGGCCGCAACAGCGATCGCCACAAGGGCCACGGCGATTCTGAACCAGGGGGCTCCCGCTCCGGATACACGCAGCTCACGTCTTTTGCCGTGGGCTGAGTGCGGGATCACCGCAATGGTGAACCCTTCGTGCCTCCGTGCCATAAACCCTCCGTGGTGAGTCTCCCGCAGTCGCTAACCTAATCCGGTGAACCGTCAGGGGACAATGCCTCAGAGACGCCCCAGAAGTCCCCTGATGCCTTCGGCATTCATCCCGCGGCCCAGAGCCGACATCAGAAGAAGCCTGATCTTGTGTCCCTGCATGTCTCCAGCGGTGATGGCCCCGGCATCGATCAGGTCAACGCAACCGCCTTCGTAAGCGTACACTCCAAGAACCCTGCCTTCGTAACACCGGCTTGTGATGGCGACCACAATGCCTGCCCCGATGGCCCTTTTCACCGCGAAAGCGGTTTCGGGCGGCACGTTCCCGCGGCCAAAAGCCTCGATCACCATGCCTTTGTATCCCTGTCCGGACAGGTAGTCCACAAACTCCCCTCCGAAGCCGGCAGCGCACCGTACAAGACCGACCCTGTTTTCGAGAACCACAGGACCCGGCGGCATGGAAAGCCTCCAGAGAGGCTTTCTGTGAAGGATCACGCCATCTTCGTCCACGAAGCCCAGCGGGCCGTAACCAGGGGAGGAGAAGCTGCTCGTGTTCGAAGTGCATGTTTTCGTTACCCGACCGGCGGCGTGGATCTCATCGCCGAGGACAACGGTCACTCCGAAATCATGAATTTCGGAACTTGCGGTGAGTATGGCCGCCCTGAGGTTTCGCGGGCCGTCCACCCCGAGCTCACCCGGGCTTCGCATTGCCGCGGTGAAGACGACAGGCGTTGTTCCGCGGAGGTGAAGGTCCGCAAGGAAGGCGCTTTCCTCGAGAGTATCCGTGCCATGGGTCACCACAACTCCCCGGTAATCCCCGGACGACTCGATCTCCTGCAGCCTTGCGGTGAGTTCGAGCATCTGAACCGGTGTCATGTGAGGGCTTGGAAGGCTGAACTTCCTCTCGTTGAACAACAGGATGCTTTCGGGAATCCCCGCCGACTTCCTGTCGAACTCCATGCCGGGCCCAATGACGAGCCCCTTCTGTCCGGGAGCCATCTCGATGGTGCCACCCGTGGAGAGGACCAGGACTCTGTCAGCCATTCTTCCTCCGGGATACTGCCTGAAGGCTCTTCTTGAGCTTCATGGGGTCCCCCGCGAGGGAAGCCGCCTTCTCCATTATGTCTTTTTTGTTGCCGAACATGTCCAGAAGGTGAAGAAGCTCCTGGTCAGCGCTCACGGCCTGCAGCAGTTTCTCGTTCTCCTCGAGCAGTCGCAGCAGGTCCTCCCTTGAGGGGTCGACCGTCCAGCGCAGAAGGATAGCGACCGAATCGGCGTTGTCCCTGTACCTGCGGCGCATGTCCGCGCTTATCTCCCGCGCTTCCTCTTCTGTGACCACCCCGTGGGCGTGCCGTTGTTTTCTGACCTCGTCCCGCACCAGGTCGTTTATCTCCTGAAGGGCGGCCGGGAACTGGGGTGTTCTGGCCCCGTCGGCAAAGACCCATGAGTCCCTCAGTGCTGCCGGCAGGATCTCGTCGGCGTTCGGGAAGGGGTTTTCCAGAATGTAGCCACATACACAGACGAACATCGTACCGTATTTCCGAACGAAGGTTGCCCTCTCCGGCGTTCCGGGTTCGAGGGAAAGCCTTTCAAGAAGCAGGTCGAGAAGCCTTCTTCTCTGGTCGCGGCCTGCCAGCAGAAGCTCGATCCTGTCAAGGGCCCGTGTCTTCCACATGGGACCGAACAGATGCCTTTCCAACAGATCGTTGGACTGGCCAGGAAAAACTGCGGACGAGAGGCTGCCCGCAACCATGAGAAGCAGTTCGGATGCGCTGTCCGCCCCGAGGAACTCCACAACATCCATGATCGACCGCGCTGTATGGAGTGTCTTCACGGAGTCGGTCGGTTCAGCCATCAGAATCATCAGAGCGCAGTTCAGTATCGGAGGAAGTGTTCTGGCCGTCCATGCCTGAACGGGATCATCCCCGGAGTGAAGGGTCGTCTCGTACAACTCCGAAACGGCTTTTTCATCGCCCGGCAGGGGTCTGCCCCTTCTCAGCTCCATGAAGAAATCGAGCGGGTCCCTTCTGTCGCCAAGGAGGTTTTTCAGCTTCATGAGGGCTTCCCGGTCGCACTGGTAGGAAAGCGAGTCGCCTCCCGGGACCGAAGATGCCGACAGTCCTGCGCTCAGAATGGAGCAAATCCTGAGAAGCTCCTCCCTGCGGGCAGCCGAGGAGGTTATCAGCGCGGTTACCCCGCCGATCCGCTTCCTTGGGATCTCTCGGGCTTCGTGAATGCCGGACCATGACGAGAGGATGTCTTCCGGGTTGAAATGGTCGGTCTCGGCGGTTGGTGCCGGACTTCCCAGCAGCCAGGCCTCGAGACCGGTGGAAAGCTCGAAGGCCCTGCTCTGTTGTATCTCGGATGCGAGATGCAGAAGGAAGTCATCGCCCGCGGGAATCCCTCCGATGCTTCTCTGGGCAAGTTCGATGGCGTTTTCAAGAAAACCGGCCAGATTCCCGAGCTGTCTGTAATAGAAGAATACGCTTTCTGGAAGGACCTCGGTGAAGAAGGCCATGGCTGACCTGCCGGCTCCCGTGGAGACCCCCGCTCCCGAGGCCCTCACCGGCATGAGTTTGTCCGCAAGGCGGGCGATGAATGGGCTGTTCACTGTCTCAAGCGCATCGGGAACTTCCATGAAGGCGTTCAGTATCCTTCTGATGCCATGCTCGAGAAAACTCGAAAAAATGGCGTCGAACCCTTCCTGCCATACGGCCTGCCTGCTGAATCTGTCGCAGACGGCCCGTATACCCGACAACAGCTCCTCGGATCGCTGCCTGGAGAGGCCGGGAAGCGTCAGGAAATCCTGCATCAGCAAATCAAGGGCAACAACCCGTCCGCTGGCCCTGAAAACCCTTTGCAGTGTAAGGTTTTCGGCCTCCCTGAGCCTGTCCTGCTCGGGGGCTGAGTTGTATCCGGTGACTGCGAAGGCCAGACAATCCCTGAAAAGGGGATCGGATGCGCTTACCTCCTGCATCAGAGGGGTAACGACCATCTCGAGGAACCTGAGCCTTCTCGATGGATCCTCGACCCTGCCAAGGAATTGTATGACTGTCTTCTCCGCTTCGGGCTGCTCGTCGAGCAGTTTCTCCATCCATGCCGGTGCCAGTCCGGACGACAGTTTTGCCCTGTCGACCGGAGTAAGAAGTGAAAAAATGTCAGCGATGGATTGTGTGCGGTGGAGGAAAGCTGCCGTATCGTCATCGGGGGCCATCCGTACCAGAAGTGAGGCAACGGCCGCAAGGTGAAGCTGGTGGCTTCCGGTGCGGGTCATCGCCCTCTCCAGCAGAGCCAGTCCCTTTCGGCCCGATGGCGCGCCATCAAGGGCCCGGAAGACTGTTCGCAGGCTTTTTCTATCCGGCGTGCGTCCCGCGGACAGAACCCTTTCGGTGATACGATAGAGTTTCATGACGTCGAGCGCGGTGTATGAACTGCCCTCTTCGGCATCGGAAAGGTAGCCGTTTACGAAGACCAGTGGTTCACCCTCGATCCTGCCCTGCATGCCGGAAAGGAACTTGACAAGGCCCTGGTAGGTTATCCCCTTCTGTGCGGTGTCAACCATTTCTATGAAAAGCTCTCCCAGATTGAATGGGTTATCACTTCCCGGGAGCCTTATGGAAAGGAACTCCACGGCCAGGTCGATCTCCATCTGGGAATCAAGATGACTGCAGGCGACCGGACTCGAGTTGAGCACCGCCAAAACGACGCCGGGGTCGTCGGTTCTGAACAGGACCATGGCGCGGTGCACCCTCTCCTCGGAGAGGAACTCGGCAATCCCACGGCGTTTTTTCAACGCTTTCATCGCCCCGCAGAAAAAGCGCAGTGATCCGATGGGAGCCATGCCCTCGGCAATCCTTCTGTAAATGGGCATGCCCCTGCGTGCGACTATCTCCCATATCGGGGCAAACTCCTCACCGGGATAGAGCCAGCCGAGATCGGCGGCGAAGTCCATGAGGACGGCCCTGTTGTTCTCCGTAACTCCCGGAAAGCTCTGTGCTTTCTTCAGGGCTTCGTGAACTTCCTCGCCCCCGGCGGAAAGCCTGTCACAAAGGTAGGCGAAGTGCCCGGGCAACGCACGGGCGAGTTCGAGACAGAAAGCCGCGGCCTCTTCGCCGAGATTGCCGTCGCCGCTGCTTCTGAGCACCCTGAACCAGCAGGAAAGGGCTTGTGGGAGTTCCAATCCTCCGCTGCACTTCCCGGATTCTGGAAAGGCTGCCGCAAGGATCCCGAAGCCGTCAACTCCGAGCCTCCACAGGTTTCGGGGAAGAAGGTGCAGGGCGGCAAACCAGTCCCGGGTGAGTTCGGCGTTGACCGGCTGGGACGCCATGTGCTTGAAAGCTCTGAACACAGCCCCTGCGGCTGCAGTGTCCATTCCCGCCAGCAGCGATGCCGCTAGTGGGGTCAGCTCTTCGTGCGCCTTGAACATTGGCAGAGCCGAAAGGGCGGCAGTGGTGGCCGGTCCGGTGGAAAGGAGTTCGGGGTGTACCACCGGCAGCGCGGGAACCGATACCGATGGGGGTGAAGCGGCATCTTCGCCATGCACCGAAAGCCAGGTGGCGAGCATCTGTTTCAGTGCATCCTTGTTTGTCATTCAGCTTCGTTTTCCGCGCATCTTCTGAGGCTTTCCGGGGAAAGGATGGCCGCGTCGGAAACCCTGTCTCCCTCGGAAAGGCTCATCAGCTTCACGCCCATTGTGTTTCTGCCGATCTCCCTCACGTCTTCCGCCCGAAGCCTGATCGCTATCCCTCCGGCCGAGACCAGAAGGATCTCGTCCTCAGAATCGGCAACGCCTACGACCACGACCTCACCGTTCCTGTCACCCGTTGAGACGTTCCTTATCCCGAGGCCGCCCCTGTGGGTTATTCTGTAGGCCGACGCGGGGGTGAACTTGCCGTAGCCGTTCCGGGTCACTGTAAGGATCCTGTCACCCGGATTGACACTGGTCATGGCCACCACCCTGTCCCCGCTTCCAAGGCTTATACCCCGGACGCCCATGGTGTCGCGGGACATTGGCCTGATCTCCTTTTCCGAGAAGTGTATGGCCTTCCCCCGCGCTGTTCCGATAAGAAGATGGTCGTTCCCTGTCGTCATGAGGGCACTCACGAGCTCGGCCCCTTCGGAGAGCCTGACAGCCTTGATCCCCCCCTTCCGGGGTCTGCTGTACGAAGCGAGGGGGCTCTTCTTCACCATGCCCTCGCTGGTGACCATGGCAATGTTGGCGCTGCGGGTGAAGTCGTTCACACACACCCTTGCAACGGGCCTCTCCCCGGGGTTCAGCTCGACAAGGTTTACAAGTGCCTTGCCCAGTGTATTGCGCCCGGCCTCGGGAATCCTGAAAACCTTCAGCCAGTAGCATCTTCCATGGTTCGTGAAGAACAGTATGTAAGTGTGGTTCGACGCGGTGAAGACCTGGTCGAGGTAGTCCTCCTCCCTGGTGATCACACCCGTTTTCCCCCGTCCCCCCCTGTTCTGGCTCTGCCAGGTGTCGATGGTGAGGCGCTTTATATAACCCTTGTGCGAAAGCATTATGACCATGGGGTCGTCGGGCACCATGTCTTCATCTTCGAGGTTGTCGACGCCGTGAGGGGAGATGCTGGTGCGGCGGTCGTCGCCCCACTTCTCGGATACCTGCCGCAGTTCTTCAGCCACTACTTCAAGCCTTGCCTTGCGGCTCGCCAGAAGGACCCTGAGTTCGCCGATAAGAGCCAGAAGGTCCTGAAGCTCCTGTCTGAGCGTGTCACGGTCGAGCGCCGTAAGTCTGCCGAGGCGCATCTCGAGAATGGCCTGGGCCTGCAGTTCGGACAGACCGAATGACTCCATCAGACGGGTCCTGGCTACTTCCTGAGTGGCCGAACCCCTGATTATTCTGACAACCTCGTCAATATTGTCCTGCGCTATCAGCAGACCCTCGAGGATGTGGGCCCGGGCCTCGGCCTTCTCAAGCTGGAACTGGCTTCTGCGAAGGATGACATCGTGCCGGTGCTCGATGTAGAGCTCCAGCATCCTTCTCAATGTGAGCCTTTTGGGAAGCTGGTCGACCAGGGCCAGCATGTTGGCCCCGAAGGAGAGTTCCATAGCGCTGTGCTTGTAGAGCTGGTTGAGGACCACGTCGGCGATGGCCTCTCGTTTCAGGACGATGACTATCCTGGTGCCATCGCGGTCCGACTCGTCGCGGAGATCGGCTATCCCCGTGAGTTTCTTGTCCTTGACGAGGTCCGCGATGGATTCGATCAGCCTTGCCTTGTTGACCTGGTACGGGATCTCGGTAACTATTATGCATTCGCGTCCCGAAACGGTTTCCAGGTGGGAAACCGCCCTTATCACTATTCTGCCGTGCCCCGTCAGGTAGGCTTTTCGAATGCCGCCAGTGCCCATGATCCGGGCGCCGGTGGGAAAATCGGGTCCCTTGACCACACTGAGGAGATGCTCATCAGTGGTTTGCGGGTCTGCTATCATCAGAAGCAGCGCTTCGATGATCTCACGAAGGTTGTGCGGGGGTATGTTGGTGGCCATTCCCACGGCGATGCCGGAAGAACCGTTTACAAGAAGGTTTGGGAAGCCCGAGGGAAGAACGGTGGGTTCCTCGAGCCTCTGGTCGAAATTGGGCTGGAAGTCAACGGTCCTCTGATCGATGTCCCGCAGCATCTCCTCGCCGATGCTCGCCATTCGGGCCTCGGTGTATCTGTAGGCCGCGGCCGGGTCGCCGTCCATCGAACCGAAGTTGCCCTGGCCGTCGACCAGGGGATGACGAAGTGAGAACCCCTGGGCCATGCGCACCATGGCGTCGTAGACCGATGAGTCTCCGTGGGGATGGTACTTGCCAAGCACATCGCCCACCACGGTGGCCGACTTCTTGAAGGCCCTCTGGTGGGTCAGCTTCTGTTCGTACATGCTGTAAAGGATGCGCCTGTGAACGGGTTTCAGGCCGTCCCGCACATCGGGCAGCGCCCTGCTGACGATGACGCTCATCGAATAGTCGAGGTATGAGCGTTTCATTTCGACTTCAAGCTCTATCGGCTGGATCCTTGCTTCGTCAGACATCGAGATTTCTCACCTCCCCGGCATGTTCAAGGATGAACCTGCGCCTGGGCTCCACCTCGTCGCCCATTAGGGTGGAGAACACGTGGTTCGCCTCTACGGCATCCTCCATCATGACTTTGAGCAGCTTCCTTGTTTCGGGGTTCATCGTCGTCGACCACAACTGCTCGGGGTTCATCTCGCCAAGACCCTTGTACCTCTGGATGGTCGCCTTCTGTTCATCGATGGTTTTAAGAAGGGCGTTCAGGTCCCTGTCGTCGAAAATGTATCTGCGGCTCTTGCCCCAGCGAACCTGGTAAAGGGGGGGTTGGGCGATGTAAATGTTCCCCCTTTCGATCAGTTGGGGCATGTAGCGGTAGAAGAACGTTAACAGAAGCGTTCGGATGTGAGATCCGTCGATGTCGGCGTCGGTCATGATGATGATCTTTCCGTACCTGAGCTTGGCTATGTCGAAGTCTTCCGAACCGATCCCGGTTCCCACGGCTGTGACCATGGTTCTTATCTCGTTGTTGTTGAGAATTTTATGAAGTGGGGCCTTTTCAACGTTTATCACTTTTCCGCGAAGGGGGAGGATGGCCTGGAAGAACCGCTTTCTGCCCTGCTTCGCGCTGCCGCCCGCCGAATCTCCCTCGACGATGAAAAGCTCTGCTTCGTCGGGATTCCTGACGGTGCAGTCCGAAAGCTTCCCGGGAAGGGAGGCGGTTTCAAGGGCTCCCTTTCTGCGGGTGAGTTCCCTGGCCTTCCTTGCGGCCTGCCTCGCGGCGCTGGTGTCGAGACACTTGAGAACGATCTTGCGGGCCGTGGCAGGGTTCTCTTCAAAGAACTGCTCAAGGCCGGAGTAAACGATGTTCTCTGTGGTGCCCTTCACCTCACGGTTTCCAAGCCTTGTTTTGGTCTGGCCCTCGAACTGGGGGTTCTGGATCTTCACGCTGACAACCGCCGCAAGGCCTTCTCGAACGTCGTTGCCCGAGAAGCTCTCTTCGGCTTTCTTGAACATTCCGTTCTTTGTCGCGTAGTCGTTCAGGCACCTGGTAAGGGCGGACCGGAAGCCAGTCAGATGAGTTCCGCCGTCGATGGTGTTGATGTTGTTCACGAAGGTGAAAACATCCTCCTGATAGGCGGAGTTGTACTGAATGGCCGCCTCCACCCTGAAATAGCTTCCGTCTTCCAGCATGCTCTCCCGGGAGAGGTAGATCGGGGTTTCGTGAAGGGGGGAACGGTTCTCGTTCAGGAATGCCACGAATGAGCTAATGCCTCCGTTGTAGCGGAAGGTCTTCTCCCTCTTCTCATCGGTTCTGCCGTCACAGAGAACTATCGTAAGGCCGCTGTTCAGGAAGGCAAGCTCCCTCAGCCGCTTGGAAAGCAGGTCGAAGCTGAATTCGCTGGTTTCAAATATCTGGTCGTCCGGTATGAACGTGACCGTTGTGCCCCGTGGGCGGTGACCGACTGGAAGCGGTTCCCCCTGCAGGGGTTCAAGGGGTTTCCCCCTGGAATAGGACTGCGAAAAAAGAACGCCATCCCTGGCGATGGAAACTTTGAGCCGGACGGAAAGGGCGTTTACAACGCTCACTCCCACGCCATGGAGCCCCCCCGACACTTTGTAGCTCTTGTCATCGAACTTGCCGCCGGCGTGAAGAGTGGTCAGAACCACCTGAACCGCTGATACTCCCGATTTCTGGTGTACATCGGTGGGAATACCACGGCCGTTGTCTTCGACCGAAACGCTGCCGTCGGGAAGCAGCGCGACGCGAATCGTATCGCAGAAACCCGCCTGCGCTTCGTCGACGCTGTTGTCCACCACCTCCCAGACAAGATGGTGGAGCCCGGCGGTGGAAGTCGACCCGATGTACATGCTCGGCCGCTTCCTGACGGCATCAAGCCCCTCAAGGACTTGTATGGAGTCGGCGCCGTACTCTCCCTGTTTTTTTTGTGTCAAACCTTTTCAAGCCTTTCATGTGTGGATTGCGCAAGCTTCACAACGATGCGCCGGAAAAGCGTGCGTCCGGCCAGTTCGTTCATGCGGTGGATGATGGCGGCGGAACGTGACCGGATCTCCATGCAGACCGCCGGGTGTGATGCCACCACATGAAGGACGTCTTCATCGAAACCCGTAGCTGAACACAGCCCGCAAAGGGGCGAACCCACCGCATCGGACCAGAATCCGATGGCACGGCTTCTGTTATAAGCCTCGGAGAAATTCCTTTCCGCGTTCATTGACTGCAGGATGTCGGCGACTTTCCTCACGGGCTTCGGAAACCTCCATTAAACGGGATTCGCCAGGCGCACCGGCATAAGCAGGGCAAGATACTCCATGCCGGGGTCCTGCTCGAGTTCTTCGATCACCACCGCAGTGGCGCCATCCTTTATCTTCAGAAGAACGGACTCGCTGTCCATGTTCTTCAGGATCTCCATGAGAAAGTCTCCGTTGAAGGCTATCTGAAGGGGGTCTGAGTCGAAGTGCGCCTGAAGCTCTTCCCGGGCTTCTCCGGCGTCGGTGTTCTCGGCCTGCAGGATCATTTTTCCAGGTTCAAGCGTGAAGCGCACCTGGTGGGTTGCCGGGTTGGCAATGATGCGCATGCGCCTGAGGCTTGCTATGAGGTCTACACGGTTAACGGTGAGTACATACGGGTTTTCGCCGGGGATGACCTTTTCGTACGGAGGGTACGGACCCTCGATTATACGGCTGAAAACCGCGGTTTCTCCCGACTTGAAGCATATCTGGGTACCCTGACTGCCAAGCATGATGTTCTCGTCCTCGCCCAGGCGGCCAAGGAGGTTCAGGGCCTTGGGGGCTACTATCGCATCAAGGGATCTCTCGGATACCAGGCCGCTCATGCGCATCCTGGCGAGACGGTGGCCGTCTGTGGCGACCATTTCGAGCCCCTCGGATCCCATTTTCCAGAGGGCTCCGTTAAGCGCCGGCCTGTAGTCGTCGGATGCCACCGCGAATGCAGTCTTCCTGACCGCGTCGGACACGGCCTTCAGGGGAAGTTCGGTAAAGGCCACTTCTCCGGCGGAGGGGAGGGATGGAAAGCTCTCCCGGCTGCTTCCCGCAAGCACGAAGTTGCTGTTTCCGCATGAAATCGTGATCCTGCTTCCCGATCCCCCGATATGTATGTCGCCTCCGGGGAGCTCTTTGACTATTTCAAGGAGCTTCTTGCCCGGAAGGGCCACTGAGCCCTGAGTGCTGATGGTGGCCGGAACCGAGGTTGTAACCGATGTGTCCAGGTCGGTGGCGGCAAGGCAAAGCCTGTCGGCATCGGTTTCAAGGAGAATGTTCGTAAGGGATGGAAGGCTTGTTTTGGGCGGAAGAGCGTTGGCGACGATGCTCAGACCCTTTAGAAGGTCTCCGTACGACACGAGCAGCTTGATCAATTTCGTCTCTCCTTCCGAAGGATTACAGAGAGGTAGTGTTCAAACATCTAAAGAATAGTCATCACAATTATACTCGTGGATTTGTGGAAAAGTAAGGTTCCCGGGATGCGGGGCAATTGATTCCAGGTGTTGAAAACATGTGGACACGAACCATGGAAAAAGGGTTTTTTCCACAGAGGGGGAAAGGAATCGCCCATGAACAGTAAGCCCACAGAGGTTTCCACAGGAACGGGGGTGGTTGTCCACATTCTCAGCTCGTCAGATTGTCACGGATATCCTGAACCTTGCGCTTGAGCGAAGGGTTCTCGGACAGGATTTCCTTGATCCGGGCAATTGCGTTGAGAACCGTGGAGTGGTCGCGGCCAGTGAAGAAGCGACCTATTTCCGTGAGGGGCGTATCGGTCAGCTCTCTGATCAGCATCATGGAGACCTGCCTTGGTATCAGGATCTCCCTTTTACGCTGTTTTCCCCTTATCAGGGCGGGATTGATGGAAAACGCCTCTGCGACAGCGCCGGTGATGCTGCCGGGGTTAAGGTGGCGGGTACCTGCCCCCAGGAACTCCTCGATGATGTTGCGAACCAGATCACGTGTTATGGAAATGTTCTGGATCTGGGAGCGGACGGCAAGAAGGTTTATCATGCCCTCGAGCTGTCTGATATTCGACTTTACCGTGTCCGCGATGAAATACATGGTGTCTTCATCTATGGAAATGCTTCGTTCCCTGGTTATCTGGGTGAGGATGGCGACCCTTGTTTCGAGGCCCGGCGGTTTGATGTCGGCAACGATGCCGGACTGAAACCTCGACACAAGCCGTTCTTCAAGGGGTTCGATCTCGTGGGGAGGCCTGTCGGAGGTGAGAACTATCTGTCTGCCCTGAAGATAGAGATTGTTGAAGATGTGGAAGAGTTTCTGTTCGGAAACCTGCTTGCCCCCAAGGAACTGCACGTCGTCCATCAGAAGGTAGTGAACATCCCTGAATCGGCGCTCGAACTCCTCCATCGTGCCCTTGTTGTTGAACGCCGCGACGAGCTGGTTCACGAACTCCTCGCTGGATATGTACCGGTATACGAGGTCGGGCCTGTGGGTGCTCACATAGTGTGCAACGGCCTGGATGAGATGCGTTTTGCCCAGCCCCACCCCGCCGTAGATGAACAGTGGGTTGGCAATGTCGGAACCCATGTTCTTGGCCGCGGAGACAGCGGTGGCGTACGCGAGACGGTTGTTGTCGTCAACGATGAACCGTTCAAAGGTGTAGGAGGGGCGGAGCATCGTTGGAAGAATGGACTCACGCCGGGTCGGAACGTTCCTGGGGACGGATATGGCCCTGAAATGAAGATCGGGACAATCGAGAAGCTCGGCGAGGAGGGAGCGGAGCTTCTCGGAATAATGGGCCGAGACGAATCCGGCGTTGAACTCGTCCTTGAAAGCCACGGTGAAGGTGTTGTACTCGTAGCTCACGAACCTTGAACCCGCGAGCCATGAGTTGTAGATGTCCAACCCCATGATCTCCCTGGTCCTGAGGAGGCATTCTGACCAGATGGCTTCGGGGGAAACGCTCAGGTAAGACACGGCAGAACAGTCGTAAAGCGATTGCGCACAATGGTGTCAGAAGAAATCAACATAGTTCTCAACATCCCTAGAAAACTGCCAAACAGTTATGCAACAAACACATAACAAAACCATGAACACAGGGTAAGCCAAAACATGTTGATTTCTTTTCGTTTGGCAAGGGCAAAAAGAAGCTTGACAATGGTCCTGCCCGATAGTAAGATTCCGCTTCCCTTTTGAATACGCTTTTTCTGTTTCCCGGGGCAACCAGCCGCCGGCATAGTCAAGAAGGAACGGGTTATGAAGAGAACCTATCAACCCAGCAGGATCTCCAGGGTGAGAAAGCATGGGTTCAGGGCCAGGATGGCCACCCGGGGCGGCAGGAAGGTTCTGAATGCCAGAAGACGGAAGGGCCGCAAGAGACTGGTCCCCTGAGGCTGGAAGAACCGGCGCCACACGCTTCACCCTGAAGAAAACCCCGGAGTTCCTGCGCCTGTTCAGAACCGGGCAGCGCTTCAAGGGCGGGGTCATCCGGGCGAGACACTGCAGAAACACCCTGGGCATAATACGCCTGGGGTTTTCCGTTTCAAGGAAGACTGGAAATGCAGTGGAAAGGAACCGTTTCAGAAGAAGGATGCGACACCTTGCGCGCGAGGCGCCACCCGGGCCGGGGTTCGACGCGGTCGTCACTCCCCAGCTCAAGCTAAGGGAGATAGGGTGGTGCTCGCTTTGTGAGGATTTCGCGATGCTTCTCAGGGAAGCCGGGCATTGAAGAGAATCATCATTTTTGTGATAGACGCTTACAGGAAGCTTCTTTCCCCGCTGTTGCCCGGTTCTTGCCGCTTCACCCCCACATGCAGCGTATACGCCAGAGCAGCGGTTGAAAGGTTCGGCGCATGGAAGGGATCGATGTTCGCCCTTAAAAGGATACTAAGATGCAATCCCTGGAACCCCGGGGGATACGACCCAGTACCGGAGGAAAAGAACAATGGCAATGAGTGACCAGTCCAGAATGCTTCTTGCGGCCACGCTCATGATGGCGGTTCTTGCTTTGAGCTGGTTTCTCGCAAGCCCCCGCGGATCGGACCCCGCCCGTGAGCCCGAAGCTGCCCGTCAGGAAACGGCCGTTGTACAGCAGCCCGATCAGGCGTCTGAACCACAGGACGACCCGCTTCCCTCGGTGCTGCCCGACAGCGTTGTCTCGCCGCGAGCAATCGTATTGCGGATTATGGATGAGGGTGCCGTTCTTGTGGAGGCTGAACTCTCCACGGACGGCGGATGCGTTACGAAATGGTCGCTCACCGGCTTCCCGGACCTCTCGGGCGCGGTTGATGGGTCCAGGGTGAACCTCGCCGCGAACCCGTGGCTCATTGCCATGACTTCCACAGGCAACAGGGTTCCTTTCTCATGTGAAAGCCCGGATACGGTAACGGTAACCTCCCGGACCGAGATAGTGTTCACCCACGGAGCGGCAAGACGTGTATTTACTTTCAACCCGGGAACATACGCTTTCGATGTATCTGATGAAGGGCTTTCCGGTGTGATAACGGTACAGGCCGGCGCAATCCCCGTCACTGAGCAGGATGCCGACATGAGGCAGTACTTCTCGGCATGCTGGTACACGAACAAGATGACCCGCAAGAAATCTCCCTCGATAGAAGGGTTCGACGGGGTCGGCAACAGCCGTTGGGTCGCGGCCGCATCAAGGTATTTCTGCATCGTTCTGCTTCCCCATTCAAGGGAGAGGGTGAGCGGCTTCGTCGCGCCGGGCGAGGGAGGCTCTCCCGAAGTGTCTCTCGAGACCGAAAGCGTCACAGTGTACGCGGGACCCGTGGGATACACAGTTCTCAGCGCTCTTGGAAGCGACACCGGGAAGATGGTCGATTTCGGGTTTCCCGTTATAAGGCAGCTTGCCCAGCTGATCTTCCTTTACCTTGAAAGGGTGCTGTCATTCATCGGTAACTGGGGCCTCAGGATCATGGTCCTCGCGGTGACACTGCAGATACTGATGATGCCCCTCACCCGGAAGAGCTATGTGGCAATGCAGAAGATGCAGAAGCTGTCTCCCGCAATAAAGGAGATACAGAAGAAATTCGCCTCAGACCCCCAGAAGCAGCAGATCGCCATGCAGAAGCTGTACAAGGAGTCCGGGGCAAACCCCCTTGGCGGCTGTCTCCCCATGATCCTTCAGATGCCGGTCTTCTTCGCCATGTACAGGGTTCTGGGGAATGCGGTCGAACTCAGGGGCGCGCCATTCGCGCTTTGGGTGACAGACCTGTCCCGACCCGAGATCCTAATCCCATTTCAGTCGCCGATACTGGGTCTTCAGGGCATAGGTATCATGGCCCTTGTGACCGCTGCGTTCATGCTGATACAGCAGAAAATGAACTCGGCATCGATGCAGCAGCAGAAGGGAATGATGTACCTCATGCCCGTTATGATGGGCTACTTCTTCATGAAGTTCGCCGCGGGGCTCAACCTTTACTGGATGGTGTACAACATACTGAGCATGGTGAACCAGGAGTTGATAAAGAGGAAGATGCAGGCGGAAGAGTCCGTGTGAACCCGTCGACCGACATCATCGCCGCCGTTGCAACCCCTCCGGGGCTGTCCGCGCTGGCGGTCGTCAGACTCTCGGGGCAGGGTTCATCAGCCCTTGTGGAAGGCCTGTGCGGTGCCGCCACAGGCAGGCTGTCGGGGATGAGAAGGCTGCTGGTGGAGATACCCGGTGTGGGCGACACTGTAGCGCTGGGCTGGCCGGAAGGAAAGAGCTACACCGGCGAGGAAATGGTGGAGCTGATCTGCCATGGCATTCCGGAGAGGGTATCGTGCCTCTACGGAGCCCTTCTTGGCGCGGGAGCAAGAAGCGCAATGCCCGGAGAGTTCACGGCAAGAGCCTGGCGAAACGGCAGGATAAGCGGTCAGGAGATAATAGAACTTGCGGCAGCAACAGAGACGGGCAGCCATTCGGGGCGACTCTCTGAAACGGTTATTGAACTTCATGACAGGGTATCGCAGGCGCTGGAAACACTCGAGGGCTCCATAGAGTTTCAGGACGATTCCTGTACCGGGGCCTCCAATCCCGCAGAAGCCCTGAAAGGCGCCGCGGAAGCGGCAAGGGCACTTGTGAGCCGCACGCATTCACTGCAAAGGGTTATGAGGGTCTATCTGATGGGGCGGGTCAACGCCGGGAAGTCAACACTGATGAACTCGTTATGCGGCGGTGAGGTCGCCCTGGTGGACCCGTCCCCCGGCACAACAAGGGACGGCGCAAGGCGGGAGATAACACTTTCGGGAAGAAGGTTCCTGCTTGTAGACACACCGGGCTTCGGCGGAGATGGGATGGACGCGATCGCCCTCGGCCTTGTGATCGGTGAGATCAGAGGCGATGACATCGTACTGTGGCTCAGTCCCGATGGGGAGAGCCCGCCGGAATCCATTGAAAGAAGTGCCGGCAGGGTCGTTCTGGCCGTCTCAAAGAGCGATACGCATCGGCTCGAGGGGTTGCGGGTGTCTGCGGTGAGCGGTGAGGGCATGGAAGCGCTTTGCGAAAGGCTGCTGGAAACGTCACCCTCGCCGGCGGAGCACAGGGCGCTTGAGATCATGACCCTTCTTGAGAACGCATATCGCTTCATTGAAACCGAACCGGCCATTGCGGCTGCGTTGATTCGTGAAGCAGAAGACAAAGCCGTGGAGATGACCGGGCTCAGGCATGACATCACTGCCGTTGAGCGTGCGTTGAGCGTCCTCTGTGTCGGAAAATAGGACCGTTGTGGTTGTGGGAGGCGGACACGCCGGGGTCGAGGCGGCCCTTGCGGCTGTCAGGGTGGGGGCTATGGCTGTCCTTGTCACGGCCGAGCCTTCGGCCATTGCCGTGATGCCATGCAACCCGGCCATAGGGGGAGTTGCAAAAGGATGCCTTGTACGCGAGATAGACGCTCTTGGCGGCGTCATGGGCCTCGCGGCGGACCATGCGTCGCTTCAGTTCAGAATGCTGAACCTCAGCAAGGGTCCGGCTGTATGGGGTCCCAGGGTACAGGCGGATGCGGGGGGCTATCCCGGTATTGTAAGGAGAGCCCTTGTCTCTGCGGGAGTATCGATAGTTGAAGGGATGGCACGCTCACTTTCGGGAGGTGCCGGACGCTTTGCGGCAGTCGAGCTGGAAGATGGCCGTTCGATACCGGGTGATGCCTTTGTGCTTGCCACGGGTACATATCTTGGCGGGGTTCTGTTCAGGGGCAGTGAGAGGTGGCCGGGCGGTCGTGCGGGGGGTGTGTCATCCGTTGGCCTCGACCGCTTCCTGTCCGGATCGTTTCACGTGGAACGTTTCAAGACCGGAACATCCCCCAGGGTGGTTACAAGAACCGTAAGGACCGACGCGCTCGAGGTCCAGGACTCCCACACCATCCCTTTCAGGTTCAGCATTGAAAGCGGTTCTCCTGTCAGCAACCGCATGAAGTGCCATCTTGCGAGAACAAACGCGGAAACTGGACGCGCCATTCTGGAGAACCTGGACAGGTCGCCCCTGTACGGGCGACGGATCGGGGGGAAAGGCCCCAGGTATTGCCCAAGCTATGAAACCAAGGTGGTGAAGTTCCCCGACCGTCACGAGCACCCGGTGCATATCGAGCCCCTCTCTCCCGATTCCAGGCTCTCCTACCTCAACGGTCTTTCAACGAGCATGCCGCAGGATGTGCAGTACAGAGTGCTGAGAACCATAAAGGGGCTTGAAAACGTTGAGATTGCCTTGTTCGGTTACGCGGTGGAGTATTCCAGGCTTGCCTGGGGCGAGTTCGACATGTCTCTTCGTCTCGCGGGGACGGAAAACCTGTTCGCCGCAGGGCAGCTCCTTGGCACCTCAGGTTACGAAGAGGCAGCGGCGCTGGGGCTTCTTGCCGGAGCAAACGCCGCAAGAACGGCGATGGACAAAGACTGCGTCGTTCCGGACAGGGAAGAGAGCTACCTTGGCGTAATGGTCAGCGACCTGGTCCGAAAAGGCATAGATGAACCCTACCGGCTCTTTTCCAGCCGCGCGGAGAACAGGCTTCACCTAAGGCAGGACAACGCACACGTCAGGCTTGGAAAGCTGGCCCGTGAACTTGGCGTTCTGAGGGGCCGAAGGCTGTCACTGCTCGAGGATCACCTGAAGCAGTACGAAAGAGCCCACGAACTCATCCGAAGCGCGGGGCTCGAGTATCTCTGCCGGCGGCCCGAAGCAGTCCCTTCCGACGTTATGAGAACTGACAGCGGAATGGGGGGGCTGAACCCCGAGTGCGTTGAATCTGCCTTCAACGACATAAAATACGAGGGCTACATAGCCCGCCACACAAGGCGCCGGAAGGCCGCCATAGAACACTGGGCCCTTCCTGTTCCCCCCGGGTTCCGTGAAGCAGGTATTTCCATTGAAGCCAGGCAGGCCATTGAAGCAAGCATGCCCGGGACCATCAGGGAAGCCTCCGATCTACCCGGCGTTCGGGCTTCTGACCTCGAGGTGCTGACGATCATGGCTCTGAGAAATGGGTGTTCCACGTGAAACACATTCCGCCCGACGCAGCCGGGGACATGGCCGCCCTTGGCGTTGTTCCGGAAGGAACGGTCATAGACAGGCTCTGCGAATTCGCAGGTCTTGTTGAAAGGGGATTGGGCGGAAGGTTCGGAAACCTTCTGGGCCCGGCGGAGATGGGGCGCCTCTGGAACAGGCACATCCTGGAATCCGTGGCGTACGTGCCCTTTCTCGATGAGGACTGGCCTGTTGTGGACATCGGCAGCGGAGCGGGCTTTCCGGGGATCGTACTGGCTTTGCTCGGGCATGAAACCACACTGGTGGAAAGCCGCAGGAAGCGATTTCTGTTCCTTGTGTGGGTAAGGGAGAGCATGAAGCTGGGGAACACCCTGGTTTTGAACGGAAGGGTGGAGGAGTGCGGTCCGTTCCCGGGACCCGTGTCGTTCACCGCCAGGGCGGTCGAGGACCCCCGCGGTCTTCTGCGGAGGATATCGGTCATTTCCCGGGAGGAATTCTCTCTCACCGTCCGGACTGGGGAGGCCTATTCGTTACCCCCGGTGGATGTTGTAAGGAAGCTGCCCTCCCCGCCTCTTGACCGTCCGGGGTTCATGGTGCAGTTTCGCCATCCCGGAGCAGGGACTCATCGGGGAAACGGGGGCGAATGACCAGGATCATAGCAGTCGCGAACCAGAAAGGCGGCGTGGGGAAGACCACCACGGTGATCAACCTCGGCGCGAGCCTTGCCGTAAACGACAGGGATGTTCTTATCGTGGATCTCGACCCTCAGGCCAACGCCACGAGCGGTCTCGGCCGCGAACAGGTGGGGCTTGAAGGGATGCACGCCCTCATGGAGGGGCGAAAGCCCCTTTCCGAAACTATCGTTGGAACCGATGTGGAGGGGCTTGACCTGGTTCCGGGTTCAACCGACATGGCCGGCCTCGAGATAGAACTTGCATCACAGGAGAAGAGGGAGTTCTTTCTCGACAGGGCTCTGAGGGGTCAGGTCGAGAAGTACTCGTACGTCCTCATCGATTGTCCGCCCTCTCTGGGGCTTTTGACGGTCAACGGGCTCGTGGCGGCCGACAGCGTCCTTCTTCCGGTCCAGAGCGAGTATTACGCACTCGAAGGTCTTTCCCATCTCCTTCAGACGATCTCCAGGGTCAGGTCGGCATGGAACCGAAGGCTTCTTCTGTTCGGCGTGGTGATGACCATGTACGACTCAAGGCTCAAGTTGAGCCGTGAAGTGTTCGACGAGGCCAGGGCGCATCTTGGCAAAGCCTTGTTTCGCACCACTATACCACGTAATGTTAAACTGAGCGAAGCCCCCAGCTTCGGGAAGCCGGCGATCCTTTACGACCCGTTCTCGAAGGGTGCCGGCAGCTATCTCAGTCTTGCAAAAGAGGTGATGGAGAGATGAAGGAAAAGGGAAAGAAGGCGTTGGGAAGAGGGCTGGAAGCGCTGCTCCCGGCAATCCCTGCGGGAACGGCCGAAACTGGCTCTTCCAGGATGATACCCGTTGATCTCATCGACGCCAACCCGTTCCAGCCCAGGGTTGACTGGAGCCAGGAAGACCTTCAGTCTCTGAGCGATTCGATCCGTGCCCAGGGGATAATACAGCCCCTTGTTCTCCGCCCTGTCGGAGAGCGTTACCAGCTCATCGCCGGGGAGAGAAGGCTCAGGGCGTCGGTCATGGCAGGCCTTGCCGAGGTCCCCGCGGTCATCCGGGAGGCCGACGACCGTCAGATGCTCGCGCTGGCCCTTGTGGAGAACATTCAGCGGTCCGACCTGAACCCCATGGAGAAGGCCGAGGCCTTCAGCCGCTTCTGCACCGAGTTCCACCTCACGCAGGAGGACCTTGGCCGGCAGGTGGGGCTCAGCCGTTCGGCGGTTGCCAACTTTCAAAGGCTTCTTGAACTGCCGGAGAAGGTCAGGATCATGCTTCGCACGGGTCAGCTAACCATGGGACACGGCAGGGCACTGCTCGGTCTTCCCGATGCCGACCACATGGTGAGGGCCGCCGGCATGGCCGTTCACAAGGGCATGAGCGTTCGAGCGCTTGAGGAACTGGTTCGCAGCCGGAGACCTGAAGGCCGCGGCAGGACAAACGCGAAGGCCCGTGAGGTTTCGCCCGAGATAGTTGCCCTTGAAGAGGGCCTTCAGAGGCTTTTCGGAACCAGGGTCAGGGTGCGGGATGCCGGTGGCCGGGGCAGCGTGGAGATAGAGTACTCGTCGCTGGACGAGCTTGACAGGCTGCTCTCGATCTTCAGGAGTTCCTCCCGTTGACATGGTTCAGTGTTGTCATATCGTATCAACCGCTCTAATCAGGAGGTTTCAAATGGCCTACAAGATCACCGATGCATGCATCGCCTGCGGTGCCTGCATGAGCGAATGCCCCGTTGACGCCATCAGCGAGGGAGACAAGTACTCCATCGATCCGGCGACCTGTATCGATTGCGGCGCGTGTGCCGCTGTGTGCCCCGTAGAGGCAATCGAAGCGCCCTGACCTGTTCCGGGGTCTTTCGGGGCGGGTCCGTCAAAGGCCCGCCCTTTCTCTTGCCATGGACGTGTAGAGGCTCCTGAGGTCCGATATCATTTTGTCTGCCGAGAATGGCTCGAGATCCCTTTCGACATTTCGAAGAAGTGACCCCGAAAGGCCGGGAGAATTGAGTATCTCGAGGGTCCTCACCGCGAGACAGCCCGGATCGCCCACAGGGCAGATCATCCCGTTTGCGGTTCCGGTGAGAAGTTCCGATACCCCTCCGACATCCGTTGACACCACAGGCACCCCCGATGCCAAAGCTTCCAGCATACCCCTGGGCAGCCCCTCGCTCACGGATGTGATGAGAAAAACGTCGAAAGCAGGGAGAAGCCTGTGTACATCCGTTCTATTCCCCGCAAGGATAAGCCTGTCCGAAAGCCCTGCCGCAATCACCCCCCGTTCGACCTCGGGTCGCATCGGGCCGTCGCCTATCATCACGAACCTGCATTCGGGAAGCTCAAGATGCACTCGTGAGGCGACTTCCAGGAATGTCATGGGATCCTTCACGGGGGCGAGTCTGGCAACTGTTCCCACCACCGGGCATTCCGCGGGCAGTCCCAGTTCGGCGCGGGCATCGGCCGTACGTTCCCTGCAAGACATGAAGGGGCCGAACTCGACGCCGCTTCGGATCACGGTGTAATCCCAGGGTCTGCCAACCCCCCAGACAACCCCCTTGAAAATGTCTTCAGGGGTGACCGCAACCGATTGATGGGCCAGATGGAACCCCACCCTTTCCATGGCGGTGTAAGCGGCCTGACGCAGAAAGCCCATCCGCGAATCGAAGGGCCAGCCGTGGAAGGTCTGGACGACCATCGGAGAGTTCCCCGACAGCCGTGCCGCAGCCCGGCCCAGAAGACGGGCCTTGGAGCCGTGGGTATGAACGATTGTGTGGCCGCCCTTTCTGATCATGCCCATAAGTTCAACCAGCGCAAGAAGATCATGATACGGAGATATCCGCCATACCAGGTGGGGGCATATCGTTGTCTTTATGCCAAACTGCTCGGCGAGACTGAAGTAATCCCCCTCCGGGGGCTTTTCGGGCCCGGTGACAAGCTCGGAACTGAAACCATCATCCCGGATGTCCCGGCAACTCAGAAGTGTGTTCATCCCGGCGCCGCCCACGGCAAGCCTTGTCAGCACATGAAGGATCGATACCTCTTCGGCCATGGCCTCAGGCTTTTTTGCGGCCGTAAAGGACTGCCAGGAAGAAGACCAGTATCAGCAGTGCCAGTGCCGTGTAGAAGATCGGGCTCAGCAACAGGAACCCGACAGCCCAGAAAGCCCCAATAAAAGGCAGCATCTTTCTGACATGGCTTCCGACCGGGAGCAACCCTGTCCTGCCCGCGGGGAAGGTGTTGTAAAGGCGGATGAGGTCTTCCGCGAAACTGAAGAGAACTATGGAAACTGCCACGAGCAGAAGATGAAGGGCGATCCCACCCGCGAGGGTCCTGTTGTCGAAAAGGGCAAGGATCGATGTGAAGAAAGGCAACAGCAGCAGGCCGCAGAGAAGAAAACCAATGCCCCATTGAATCGCGGTGTCCCTGGTGAGCGCATGCCCCCTTGCAGCGAGAAGCGCGATGAACCGCCGCAGAAGGAGCCGGGTCAACTCGAAAAGCCCCTTCAGGACGGCAAGAACAAAAACAACCAGCAGAATGTCTTGTACCCGCTGATTCATCGACGGTTACCTCCGTTTGCGTTTCGATTCGGCCTTCTTCTTCCCGCTTCCCCTGAGCTGCGAAATCAGCCCGGCCGTGAACAGGAGGGCAAGGATGAGGAAGTAGCCGATTATCCCTATGGGGATGGAGAAGTTGGCGGCAAGGTTGACCGCGCCGGAAGAGGCCGTAAGGCTTCCGAAAGCAGCGGTGAGAAGGGCAAGCACAAAGTCCTTGTAGGCGCAGGCCAGTCCTCCGCCAAGAAGGGCGGCCACGATGACAACGATGACCGATGGCGGTGCCATGAAGGCGAAAACCGCTGAAACGGCCAGAAGCGCGCCGGCGAGGAACAGCGCCAGTCGAAGGAAGAGACCGGAAAGAACGGCGAAAAGGATGCCGAAGATCCAGGGACCCAGACGTATGAAGCCCGGGTCGTTCCACAGGGCCGAGGCGATTCCCGCGCCGTGCAGAATCCCCAGGGCAAGACCAGAAAGGGCAAGGACAACCGCAACGAGCCTGTTTCCGAAAAAGGCCGCGAACACTCCTGCAATGACCATGACGAGCGGCACCCAAAGGGGATCGATCAACACCAGTTCGCCGATCATTCCTCTCCCTCCCCTTTCCAGGCCTGGAACAGGCGCGAAAGGCTCCCGGCCTCGCACACAGCACCTGCGTCCAGCCCCAGGTTGTGCGGCGTTCTCACCAGAACGGCCCTGAAGCCGCCCCTTCTGGCCGCTTCGATACCCTTCCAGGCGTCTTCCACCACCAGACACGAGCCGGGAGGGAGGCCCAGAAGGGCGGCAGCCCTGAGGAATATATCCGGATGGGGTTTGTGCCTTGAGCCTTCGCCTCCCACCACTGCGGGAACCGGGCTTCCGCCCCGTTCAAGAACGGTCCTGACAAGTGCGGAATCGGTGTTTGAAGCGATAATGCAGGGCTTCCTGCCGGATACCCAGGAGAGAAGCTCCGCGGTCTCCGGGAACAGGGGTATGGCCCCACTGCGGCAAAGGGCCCCGTAAAGCTCTTTCTGGCGGTCCCGCAGAGCTTCCCTGTCGTGCCGGGTGAACCCCATTTCGGTGAGGTGCTCTTCCCCCTGACCCAGAAACGACCATCTAAGGAAGTATTCGTTCTTCCCAATCGACGGTGCCGGCGCAATGGCCGTGTTCCAGGTCTCCCGGTAGAAGGGCTCGCTGTCTGCCAGAACACCGTCGAAATCGAACAGAACAGCGCCGCAGCTCTCCCATTCCAGGCGAAGCGACACACGAACCCCCTTCGGCTTTGCACAAACGGAAGACAGGAATCATAATAGCTTTCCACATCAGTTGTCCCTGCTCCGGCATCATCAGGAGGTGCTCTTTGTACAACAGTTTTGAAGAGATACGGAGTGCGGCCAGGGGGATCAGCGGCGCCAGGGTCGCGGTACCCATGGGGCACGATGCCGCATCCCTCGAGGCGCTCATAACCGCCGCGGGAGAGGGGCTCGCCGAGGCGGTGGTCATAGCTCCCGCCCCGGAGGTTGAACGCACGCTTGCCGGTCTGGGCTTGTCCCTTCCCCCTGGCATAACCGTCGAGGATCAATCGGACGAGGAAGCCGCGGCCCTCAGGGCAGTGCAACTCGTGAGCCGTGGAAGCGCCACCATCCTGATGAAGGGTCTTCTGAAAACATCTACGTTCCTCAGGGCGGTGCTGGACGAGAATGTGGGCCTTCGGTCCGGCGGAATACTCAGCCACATAGCCGTGGTCCATGTCCCCCGGCAGAACCGCCTGGTGGCAATAACGGACGGAGGCATGAACATACGCCCCGACGCGGAACAGACCGTCCAGATCATCCGCAACGCCGGGTTCGTCATGCGGAAGCTGGGAGCCCCGGTGACCAGGGCGGCCCTGCTGGCGGCCATCGAGGCCCCGAACGACAAGATGCCCGAAACCCTTTTGTGGAAGGAAGTGGTCGACAGGGGGATCCCGGGGATATTCGTCGACGGCCCAATGGCTGTCGACGGAGCCATGGACCCCGAGGCCGCGGCCGTAAAGGGCATGAAGGGCGAGGTGCCGGGACAGGCCAACGTACTGGTGACGCCTGATATTGCCAGCGGAAACATCTTCGCAAAAGCCTTCATGTACATGACCGACGCCCAGGTTGGGGGGCTTGTGGCAGGTGCCTCGGCTCCCGTGGTCATGTTGAGCAGGTCCGATTCGCCCTCCACAAAGCTCAACTCACTGGCCCTGGGCGTTGTCGTTTCGGGAGGCCGGGATGGGTGAGCGGCTGATCTTCGCTGTAAACCCCGGAGGAACAACCACCAAGATAGGCCTGTTCCGCGAAACCGAAGCACTTTTCGAGGAGAATGTTCATCACGACCCCGAAGCGCTCGCGGCTCTGGGCTCCACCTTCGGGCAGATGGAGACAAGGAGGGGCCTTGTCCTAAAGGCCCTCGGTGACAAGGGGTACAATCCTTCCCGGCTCACGGCCGTAGTTGGCAGGGGGGGTACGTTCAAACCCCTGTCAAGCGGAACCTACAGGGTCACTGAACGGCTTCTCACAGACATAAGGGAAGGCACAACCCTCCAGGCCGATCACCCCTCCAACCTGGGAGCCCCAATTGCGTGGGCAGTGGCTCAGGCCCAGGGTATTCCGGCCTACTTCGTCGACCCCGTATGCGTGGACGAGATGATCGACGAAGCCAGGTTCAGCGGCCATCCCCTGCTTCCCAGGGTCAGCCTGAGCCATGCCCTGAACATCCGCATGGTGGCTTACAAGGCTGCCGAAGCCCTGGAAAGGCCGCTTTCCCAACTGAACATGGTGGTGATGCATCTTGGCAGCGGGGTGAGCGTCAACGCCATCAGGCAGGGCCTCATGATCGACACCAACAACGCCAACGACGGGGGCCCTTTCAGCAGTACCCGCACGGGCGGGCTTCCCGTGACCGGGCTGATGAAGTTATGCTTCAGCGGCAGGTACACCATAGGTGAGCTGAAGGACATGTTCCTCAAGAAGGGTGGGCTCCTGGCCTATCTGGGCGAAGAGCACCTCCTGACCATCCGCGAAAAGGTTCTCGCCGGCGACATCACTGCGGACCTGACACTTCGGGCGATGGCTTACCACATGGCGAAGGAGGCCGGCGCCATGGCCGCCGCACTTGCGGGAAAGGTCGACGCCCTTGTGATAACCGGCGGAATGGCGAACAACGATTGGCTCTGCGGGGTTCTGAAGGAGTACCTGTCCTTCATTGCGCCCGTTATGGTCTTTCCCGGGGAGGCCGAGCTTGAAGCATTGGTGCGGGGCGTTCTCCGGGTGCTGGACGGCGTGGAGGAAGAACGGGAATACCTCTGACTGGAAGGGAAGACAATGGGGAAGAAGCTGAATGAGGAGAGATCGGGAACCCTCTTCCTCTCCGGGAACGAGGCAATTGCCCGTGGGGCGTGGGAGTGCGGGGTGCACTTCGCCGCCGCCTATCCCGGAACACCGTCCACCGAGATACTTGAAACGATAGGCGAACACTACCCCGAGATAAAGGCGCAGTGGGCGCCCAATGAAAAGGTGGCCCTCGAGGTCGTGGCGGGGGCGAGTTTCGCCGGCGCCAGGGTCCTCTCCGCCATGAAGCACGTTGGGTTGAACGTTGCGGCCGACCCTCTGTTCACCCTGAGCTACATCGGCGCCACAGGCGGTGTGGTGGTGGTGAGCGCCGATGACCCGGGCATGCACTCCTCGCAGAACGAGCAGGACAACAGGCTTATGGGACGGGCTGCCAAACTCGTGATTCTTGAACCGTCGGACAGCCAGGAGGCGCTGGATTTCACGAAGGAAGCCTTCAGGATAAGCGAGGAGTTCGACACACCGGTGCTCCTTCGCGTAACCACCAGGGTATGCCACTCCAAGAGCCTTGTGCGTGTTTCTGAACGGCTGGAGACACCCGTGAAGGGCTATGTGAAGGACATCGCGAAGCGGGTTCCCATCCCGGCCAACGCCAGAAAAATGCACAGCCGGGTGGAAGCCAGGCTTCTTGACCTGTCGGAATGGGGCTCGAGAAGCACACTGAACCGTATTGAGATGGGCGACCCATCGATTGGGGTGATCACCTCCGGTATCTCCTACCAGTACGTGAAGGAAGTGTACCCCGAAGCCAGCGTTCTCAAACTGGGTCTCACGAACCCCCTTCCCTGGCAGATGATCGGTGATTTCATAGGCAGGGTGTCCCGGGTGGTGGTCATCGAGGAGGGCGAACCCTTTCTCGAGGAGAGCATCAGAAGCCGTTTTCTCATCGATGCACAGGGCAAAAGCCTTGTTCCCATCGAGGGCGAGCTGAACCCCGAGCTTGTCAGAGCCGCTCTCAGGCCTGAAAGCGCCGTCAAGTTCCCGTTCAGCGAGGCGGAGCTTCCCGGAAGGCCCCCCACGCTCTGCCCGGGTTGTCCGCACAGGGGCGCCTTCCACACACTGGCGGGCATGAAGTTCAGTTCCACGGGCGACATAGGGTGCTACACCCTGGGTCTCATGCCTCCCTACAACGCGCTGGAAACAGTGGTATGCATGGGCGCGGCCGTGGGGGTCCTGGCCGGGATTGAAAAGGCGCTTGATGCGGGCGAGATGCCCAAGCTTGTTGCCGCAATCGGCGAGTCGACCTTCATCCACTCCGGCATAACCGGGCTCATCGACATGGTGTACAACGGAAACACCGGAACCGTGATGATAATGGACAACAGCCTGACCGCCATGACGGGTGGCCAGCAGAACCCGGCCACGGGCAGGGACCTGAGGGGAGAACCCGCTCCTGTCCTTGACCTTGTGGATATGGTAAGGGCGTGCGGGGTGAAAAGGATAAGGGTGGTTGACCCCCACGACCTCAAGGAGATGAAGAAGGCCCTGCAGGAGGAGTATGCCGCGCCCGAGCTGAGCGTCATAATCACAAGGCGCCCCTGCATAATGGCCTACAAGCCACTCAGGAAGACCGTGGCCGTGCACGACCCCGACAAGTGCGTCCACTGCCGCGCGTGCATCAGGCTGGGTTGTCCCGCCATAAGCTGGGACTCAGAGGCAAAGGTTCCCGTGATAAGCGAGATGCACTGCTGGCCAAACTGCAATCTGTGCGTTCAGGTCTGCCCTGTGGGGGCACTGAGCAAAGATCTCGAGGGGGTGGTCTGATGAGTTCTACTACCAACATCATCCTTTGCGGAACAGGCGGACAGGGCATCCTTCTTGCGAGCGAGGTCGTATGCGCCGCGGCGCTTCACAGCGGCTTCGACGTGAAGAAGAGCGAAGTGCACGGAATGGCCCAGCGGGGGGGAAGCGTTTCCAGCCATGTCAGGTTCGGTGAGAAGGTTTACAGCGTTCTCGTCGAACAGGGCACCGCCCACATGGTCATCGCTCTGGAGAAGATGGAAGGGTTGCGCTGGGCGCACTTTCTGCGCCCCGGCGGCAGGCTTGTGTCGGCGGACATCCGCATCAACCCCATGACCGTGAACACAGGGGCCGCCGTTTATCCCGACATCGACACGCGGGTGTCCGAAGGGGGCGTGCCCTGCACCGAGGTTCCGGTGCTCTCCATCGCCAGGGACCTTGGCAATTACAAGGTGGTTAACGTGGCTCTGCTGGGCGCTGCTTCCACCCTGATCGAGGGCATACCCCTTTCCAGCTGGGAGAGGGCAATCGAGGAAAGGGTCCCGCCAAAGGCGCTCGCGGTGAACATTGAAGCGTTCAACAGGGGAAGGGCCATACCTCACAGATCAAAGGGGGCCGCGTCATGACCAGGCTTCTGGCAGATGCTCCATACAACGCGGAAAGCTTCGGGCGCAGGGCGGTAGTAGACGAAGAACACCTCCTCCTCATGCAGATCGCCCTGCTTCCCGGGCAGGAGGTCCCCCTGCACAAGGCAAACTCGAACGTGCACCTCATTGTTCTGCAGGGGGAGGTCCAGGTTATCCTCGACGGGGTTTCCAGCCGGGTTGGCTCGGGCGACATGCTGCCCGTTGCGTACGGAACCCCGATGCGGATCCGAAACGACGGAGCGGGCAACACCACCTTCCTGGTGGTAAAAACGCCGCATCCAAGGGTGATGGAAGGGTGAGCGAAAGGGAAAAGTGCAGCCTCTGAGGCTTCATCCTTTGACACTTGCCTTTACGGGCGAGTGGAGCCTTGTGGAAAAGCAGTTCCGTGACGACGACTTCAGAACCGCAATTCCCCGGATAAGGGTTTCCATGGGGCTGCTCGTGGTCATCTTCGGGCTGTTCGCCGTGCTGGATCACTTTGTCGACCCGGGGAACGCGGGCGCATTCCTGCTGATACGGTTCGGTCTGGTCATACCGGTGGCCCTGGTGTTCTATCTGGTTTCCGGCACGAAGTGGTTCGAAAGGCTCTACCAGCCTCTGACGGCGTTCATGATGGTTCTGGGGGCATCGGGTATCATGTACATGATGGCCGTCGGGAATCATGCGGTCCGGGCATCACACCAGACCGGGCTTCTCCTGGTCATAGTCAGTCTCTTCGTTTTCCTCGGCCTGAGGTTCATCTGGGCGCTCGCTGGGTGGATACCCATCCTCATCGGGTTCCTTCTTGTGAACCATTTCCTTTCCGCATCACCCGGGGAACTGGAAGCCGTCAACACGTTCTTCTTTCTCAGCGTGAGCGTTGTGTGCGCCGAGGTATGCAGGCGGCTCGAATTGTCCCGGAGAAGGAACTTCGCCCTTCAGTGGAGCCTTTCACTCGAAAAGACCATGGTCGCCGCGTCGAACAGGAACCTCGAGACCCGGATCGACGAGAGGACCCGTGAGCTTCTCCATGCCAACCAGGTACTGAGGGACGAAATGACCAGGACGGAGAGGCTGTGTCAGGAGAAGAGCCTTCTCGAGGCCCGTCTGTACCACTCCGAGAAGATGGAGACGGTGGGTCGGCTGGCGGGAGGCATCGCCCACGATTTCAACAATCTGCTCACTGCGATCATCGGCAACGCAACGATGGCCACCGGAGCGCCCGCGGGATCGCCCGAGATAAGCCATGCCCTTGGGGACATAGTGAAGGCCGGCGAAAAGGCCGCCCGGCTGACAAGGCAGCTCCTGGCCTTCAGCAGGAAGCAGATAATCGAACCCAGACCGGTTGACCTTAACAAGGCCCTGAAAGACCTCGACAGGATGATGGGCCGCATACTCGACACCGACTCCACACTTGTCTGGGAGCTTTCGGAAGATGTGGGTTGCGTTATGGTTGATCCCGGGCAGCTCGAGCAGGTCGTCATAAACCTTGTGGTTAACGCCGGTTACGCCATCTCACCCGGGGGCAGCATTGTCATAGGCACCCGTGTTCCGGGAAGCAGGCACAACGCCCCCCCTGAAGAGCGCGCGGAAGAGTTCGAGGGTGATTTCTACGAGTTCTTCGTCAGGGATGACGGTTGCGGGATGGACCAGGAGACACGTTCCAGGATATTCGAACCCTTCTTCACGACAAGGAAGACGGGCGAGGGTACCGGCCTCGGCCTTTCCACCGTGTTCGGCATCGTCAGTCAGCACATGGGGCATGTTCTGGTCAGCAGCGCTCCCGGAGAGGGGTCGGTTTTCAGGGTCCTGCTTCCCAGGGCGGTTCCCGAAATGAGTTCGGGAACTCCGGAAGCCCGTGACGCAACGAATCCCGGCGGAACCGAGGCCGTCCTCCTCGTCGAGGACGATCAAATGGTCCGTTCCATCGCTGAGAAAACGCTGGCGTCACTCGGGTACAAGGTCCTGTCCGCCCCCGATGGACAGAAGGCTCTAGAACTTTCCACAGGGTTCATTGGAACGATCCATCTGCTTCTGGTGGATGTGGTGATGCCTGTCATGGGCGGGCCCGCGCTGGCTGAACGACTGAAGGAGAGCAGACCCGGGATGAAGGTCCTCTTCACATCGGGATACTCCGAAGACATAATCTCCAAACAGGGCGTTCTTGAACAGGGAACCCATTTCATAGGCAAGCCCTACAGCACTGCAGAACTCGCGAACCGCATACGCATGGTGCTGGAGGAAAAGTGACCGGGCAATCCCCGGATTACCGCAGGCTGGAACGGGTTCTTCAGGTTGACGGCGTTCTCAGCGAGATCGGCGATCTAGACATCCTGCTGGAAAAGGTCCTTCTCGAGGCCAGATTTGCCACGGGAGCCGACGCCGGTTCGGTGTACACCATGGAAGGCGACACCCTCTACTTTCGGCACGCCCAGAACGACACCCTTGTGGCCAGGGGCGAGAGGGTGCCCTACACAAGGTTCACCGTGCCGTTGAACAAGAACAGCATGGCCGGTTTTGTGGCCTCAACCGGTGAGATGCTTTCAATTCCGGATGTATCGCTGATCCCTCCCGACTCGCCCTACTCATTCGACAACCTGTACGACAGGGTCACCGGTTACAGAACGGTCTCAAGCCTGACGCTTCCGCTCAGCAACAACAGGCACAGGGTCGTGGGAGTCCTTCAGCTCATAAACGCCCTGGATCCGAACGGCGCCCCCGTTCCCTTCTCCAGTGATCTGATACCCTTCGCCCGGCATTTCGCGGTGCTTGCGGCCATTGCCCTGGAGAGGGCGATGATGACCCGAACGCTTCTTCTGCGCATGATCAACATGGCGGAGCTTCGCGACCCCAGGGAAACGGGTCCCCACGTGAACAGAGTGGGCGCCTGCGCCCTGTGCCTGTACGACTCGTGGGCCCGTCTCAACTCGGTTCCCGACCCTGAAAGAACCACCAACAGGGACGTTCTCAGAATGGCCGCCATGCTTCACGATGTGGGAAAGGTGGGGATCGCCGACAGCATTCTGAAGAAGCCAGGCCCGCTGACAAGGGATGAGCGGGTCATCATGGAGAGTCACTGCAACATTGGCGCAGAGATCCTTTCCAGGTGCGAGACATCGTTTGACGAAATGGCCCGGGAGATAGCCATCGGCCACCACGAGAACTGGGACGGTTCGGGGTACCCGGCCGGCGCCAGGCGGGACGGGATCTCCCTCTGGGCAAGGATCACAGCCGTGGCCGATGTGTTCGACGCCCTGGGAAGCCGGCGCTGCTACAAGGATCCCTGGGACCTTTACAGAACCGTGGAGACCATGACTCCCCTGTTCGGGAAGAAATTCGATCCGTCGCTGAAGGAACCGTTCCTCTCGACTACCACAAGCCTCTGGGAAACACGGAACGCATACCCCGAGAGCTGAATGGCGCCCATCAGGACCCGAGATCGCTCCAGCAAAGGACCGTTGCGGAAGAACCGCCCGCGCAGTGAAAGGCGTGGCTTTCGCCGGGTGGTATCTCGAAGAAAGCCGGCGCAGAAAGGACGCTCTGCTCTTCGCCGGCGTTGACAGTGATGCTCCCCGAAAGCAGAAGGACCTTCTCGTTCCTCTCCGGATGGCTGTGGCCTCCCCGCGAGCAGCCCGGGTTTATCGAGAAAGCGTGGCAGTTGCTCACCGAACCGGTGGTTGAAACGCCCTCGAACGGGTTCACAACAAAACCCCTTATATCGCTGTGATCGTCGAAGGTGAGCAGCCTCATCAGAGGTAGAGGGAGCTGAGGCTTCTGCCCTGGTGGATCCTCTTGATGGCCTCGGCGAATATGTGCGCCACGGAGAGGGTCTCAACTTTGGCAAGAGGCCCGCCGTTCACCTTTTCGGCCGCTTTCTCGTCGAACTCGACCGTGTCGGTTATGTAAAGGCGAGTGATTGGGCTTTCCTCGATGCTTTTCACGGCATCTCCGCTCAGGATGGCGTGGGTGACGAAAGCATAGATTTCCTTTGCGCCCTTTGCCCTGGCTGTCTCGGCGCACAGAATGAGGCTGCGACCGCTCAGGATCTCGTCGTCGCTCATGATCACGACCCTGTCGCTCAGGTCATCCACCCCCTCCACCGTTCTAACCTGGGGTTTTTCGCTGTCGTCGACCCTGACCTTCTTCACGTAGCCGGTGGAGATGTCGGGCACGCCGCCGGCTTCCCTGATGCCCTTGGCCGCGTGCAGGGCAAGAAAATCGTTGTCGAGGATCGAGCCTGAATCGGGGGCGATAAAGGCCAGCTTTTCGAGGCCCATGCTCAGGATGCGGTTTATGAACACCGTATACGCGTGGAGCTGGTCTACCGGGATGTTGCTGAAACCCTGGCTCTGCGGGCAGTGAAGGGTCATGGCCAGAACCCTGTGCGTTCCAACGGCGGCGATGAGGTCGAACATCATCTTGGACGTGATGGCGATGCGGGGTTTGTCCTTCTTGTCGCTCCTGGCGTAGGGGAAGTAAGGCGTGACGGCGGTGAGCCTTCCGGCGCTGTCCTTCAGGGCGCTGATCATCTGAAGCATTTCGAGTATGTCGCCCGATACTGTCCGGTAGGCTTCGGTCTTGTCCCCCAGGATGGAGCGCTCGCCGGACTGCATGATGAACACATCCTTCTCGCGGACTGTTCCGCCAGGGAAGTTCACCATCATGTTCCCGTTCGAGAACTGGTGGAACTCGACCGGTTCGGGTTCGATGCCAAGGATCCTGCAGACGCTTCGGCAAAGCCCTGTACTTGCCCTGCCGGAGCATATCGCTATACTGCCGTACATCTGTTTCCCCCCAAGGTTCCCCCCGTGTTACTGCCTGAGGGCTATGAACTGGTCCGCCGTTTCCTCAATCGTGCTGAATATCACGCTCAACATAGCCGTGAAAGCCTCGAAACCCACTCCGTTCTCGGTGGTGAACGTGTAGGTGCACATGACCTCCCCCGTCGTCGGATCGGCCTCGAACTTGATGAACGGGTAAGAGCTGTTAAGCTCGCTTATGAGTTCAAGGGCGGCAAGCCTGTCCGGGCCCGACGCCGGGACAACGCCGGGTGTTGGTCCCGCCATGAAGCAGGCGTCCATTGTGGCGTTCACCTCGATGTAGAAGATTGCGTAGGCCTCTCCGGAAACTTCATCGGTCTGGATGATGAAGAACACATCCTCTTCCTGCTCATAGGTCGCGTTGATCTGGTCGAGATATCCGGCGATGGTTGCCGGTGTGACAACGGCGAAGGCCAGGGAAGAAGCCAGAAAAGCAAGCATGGCTGCGAACTTCATTGACATACCTTTCGTTCATGATTGGGCACGATATGAGAGTACCGGGACCCCGGTAATATTGTTCCCCGTCCCTTTTCAAGAAAGGGCGCAAGTCTTTACAGAAAACTGCGGAATGAAGATGTTACGCATAATGCATATCACACCCCTCGGAGCGAAGGCTCACTCCAATCGGAAAGAGGCATCCATGGATCGCAGGATAAGGGTACTTATCGGAAAACCCGGGCTGGACGGGCATGACAGGGGAGCCAAGTACATAGCCAGGGCCCTTCGTGACGCAGGCATGGAGGTCATCTACACGGGCATCCGCCAGACGCCTCTGGCAATAGCCGACGCGGCGATACAGGAGGATGTGGATTTCGTGGGCCTCTCACTTCTTTCAGGCGCCCACAACCACCTCTTTCCCGAGGTTGCCCGCATCCTTCGGGAGAAGGGCGCGGAAGACATAGTGCTTTTCGGTGGGGGAGTGATCCCCGAAGAGGACATTCCCGGGCTTCAGCAGGCCGGTTTCAAGGCGATCTTCACCCCCGGCGCCCCTGCCTCCGCCGTGGTCTCCTTCATCGAAAACGAACAGAAGAACAGAAGCTGACGGCATGACTCCCGGGGATTCCCTTGCGGGGGAGATAACCCGCGGCGTGGTGCGGGCGGTTGCCCGGGGGCTGAGCATGGTCGAAAACGGTTCAAGCGACGCCTCCGAGCTTCTTCACGCCCTTTTTCCCGTGGTTCCCGACCACCGCACGATAGGCGTCACCGGACCTCCCGGCGCGGGCAAGAGCACACTTCTCGACCGCATGATAACCCGTTACCGCTCACTGGGGTCAAGGGTGGGGGTCATCGCTGTCGATCCCTCGTCACCGTTCACGGGCGGAGCCCTGCTGGGGGACAGGCTCAGAATGCAGTCCCACTCCACCGACCCGGGCGTGTTCATCCGCAGCATGGGCAGCAGGGGGCATCTTGGAGGGCTTTCGGGCGCCACGCGGGACGCCGCACTTCTGCTTGCCGCCGCCGGGTACGACCCCGTCTTCCTCGAAACTGTCGGCGTCGGACAGGCCGAGGTCGAGATAGCGGAAGTTGCCGATCTGACGGTCCTTGTCCTTGTCCCGGGCGCCGGTGACGATGTTCAGGCAATGAAGGCCGGCATCATGGAGATAGGCGACCTTATCGTGCTTAACAAGGCGGACAGGCCGGGTATCGAACAGCTCGAGGCAGCCGTTGCCGCCTCGCTCGACCTTGCCCCATGCGGCAGGCCAAAGCCCCGATTGGCGAGGGTTTCCGCGGTGACGGGTGAAGGGCTCGAAGAGCTCTGGGCTCTGATGGACTGCCACCTTGCCTCAATTGACCCGGCGAAGCGCAGGCTCGAGAACACCCGGCGGACGCTGAGGGGTATTCTGACCGAGACCGGAACCCTCTATGCGACAAGGCTTCTTGACAGGGAGTGCGGCACGGAGACCCAAATTCTTGAACTCATATCAAAAGGCGCCACAACGCCATACGAGGTCGGGCGAAAACTTGCCCGCGCATCGGAAAGGATGCTTTCAGGCGATGAACGTAAACAGGATTGACCACATAGGGATAGCGGTTGAGAACCTTGACGAGTCGGCTGCTTTCTACCGCGACGTTCTTGGACTCGAGTACCTGGGCACCGAGGAGGTCCCTTCCCAGAAGGTCAGGGTGGCGATGTTCAGGGTGGGAGAATCCAGGATCGAACTGCTTGAGCCCACATCTCCCGACAGCCCCATATCGGCATTCCTCCAGTCCCGGGGGCAGGGCGTCCACCACATCGCCTACTCGGTCTGTGATGCCCAGGGATCGGTGAACGAGCTTGTTGCGGCCGGGGTGAATATGATAGACACAACACCAAGGCCCGGGGCCGGCGGCACAAAGATTGCGTTCATTCACCCCAGGGCCAGCGGCAGGGTTCTGACCGAACTCTGCCAGCACTGAACGAAAGGGTTCTTCACCGATGGACTCAAAGGACAGAAACGCCAAACTGAGCAGGCTTCGCGAGCTGGCACTGCAGGGCGGCGGAGAGAAGCGGATAGCAAAGCAGCACGCCCAGGGCAGCCTCACCGCCCGTGAAAGGCTCGAGCTTCTTCTGGACGACGGCAGCCTCGAAGAGTTCGACATGCTCAAAACCCACCGTTCCACCAACTTCGGGCTGGACAAACAGAAGTACTACGGCGACGGAGTGGTGACAGGCTACGGAACCATCGACGGCAGACTGGTCTACGTGTTCAGCCAGGACTTCACGGTGTTCGGCGGCTCCCTTTCCGAGACCTTCGCGGAGAAGATCAAGAAGGTCATGGACATGGCTGCGCAGAACGGGGCTCCCCTGATAGGGCTGAACGACTCCGGCGGCGCCCGTATCCAGGAGGGTATCGGAAGCCTTGCGGGTTACGGCGACATCTTTCTGAAAAATGTGCTCTACTCCGGCGTGATCCCCCAGATCAGCGTCATCCTGGGCCCGTGTGCCGGGGGTGCGGTGTACAGCCCCGCCATCACCGACTTCACCATAATGGTGGAGAACACCAGCTACATGTTCGTCACCGGACCCGACGTCGTCAGGGCAGTCACCGGCGAGGACGTGACGAAGGACGAGCTTGGCGGTCCCTTCGTTCACAGCCAGAGAAGCGGGGTCTCACACATCGTATGCAAGGACGAGAAGGAAGCCCTCCTTCTTGTCCGGAAGCTCTTCAGCTACATGCCCCAGAACAACATGGAAGACCCGGTCGCCATACCGTGCAGCGACTCCCCGGACAGGTCCGAGGACTGGCTTGACGAGTTCATACCCGAAAACCCCAATAAACCCTACGACATGCGGAAGGTCATTTCGGCCATAACCGACCACGGCGAGTTCCTCGAGATACAAAGGGCATACGCCCAGAACATCATCATCGGTTTCGGCAGGATGAACGGCAAACCCGTGGGCATAGTGGCGAACCAGCCCAGTTTTCTCGCGGGGGTCCTTGACATCGACGCATCGGTTAAGGCGGCCCGTTTCGTGAGGTTCTGCGACGCATTCAACATCCCCCTTCTGACCTTCGTTGATGTTCCGGGCTTCATGCCAGGAACCAAGCAGGAGTACGGGGGCATCATCCGCAACGGCGCCAAACTGCTTTACGCGTACGCCGAGGCCACTGTCCCCAAAGTGACGGTGATCACGAGAAAAGCCTACGGCGGCGCATACGACGTCATGAGTTCAAAGCACCTCCGGAGCGACCTGAACTTTGCCTGGCCCTCCGCCGAGATAGCCGTCATGGGTCCCGAAGGCGCCGTGAACATCATCTTCCGCAGCGAGCTGGCGGAATCCACCGATCCCGAAGCCCGCAGGGCCGAGCTCGTCAAGGAATATCGCGACAAGTTCGCCAACCCCTACGACGCAGCCTCCCGCGGTTACATCGATGCTGTGATAATGCCCCGTGAAACCCGCTTCCGCATCATCAAGAGCCTCGAGATGCTTCAGGGGAAAAGGCAGGAGATCCCCGCCAAAAAACATGGGAATATTCCGTTATGATGACACTGACCCCCGCCGACACACTGGCTTCAGTCGCTGCTGGTCCGGGCCTGATCGATGTGGGAGTGCAGATCACCTGGCTTGGGATATCCGCGGTTTTCTCGGGACTGCTGATCCTTGCCCTACTGCTTCCCCTGCTCAGGTGGCTGGTGGAACCGAAGAAGAGGGCTCTGGCGCTGAAGAAGGCTGATACCGAAGGCTCGCCCGGCCAGGCCCAGGCCTTTTCCCCGGAAGAGATCGCCGCGGTTACAGCAGCGATCCATGCCCACTTCGTCCACCTGGACAGAATGCATGAGAGCAAGATCACCTGGCAGGACCACGAAAAACCCTACTCACCCTGGAGGCTTGCGGGAAGGGCGAAGATCCTTCTCGCCAAAAGCAGCCTGAGACTCAGGAACAGGAGAGTGTGATGCCTGAGTATACCGTTACGATCAGTGGCAATACGTATCTTGTGGGCATAGGCCGCCTCGAGGATGACCAGATCGAGGTCAGGCTCGGCGACAGGACATTCACAGCCACTGTGGAATCTTCAACAAGGAAACCCGCCAAAACCCCGACCATCGTTCGTGAGAAGAGGGTTCACGACGCGTCGGCCTCACCGGACCGAACCACAGCCCCCGGCGAACTCACGGGCAAAGGTGACATTCTGTCCCCGCTGCCAGGCAATATCCTCAAGATAATGGTCAAACAGGGCGACAGGGTGGAGAAGGGTCAGATCGTGGCCATAATGGAGGCCATGAAGATGGAGAACGAGATCGAATCGCCCCACTCGGGAATCGTTTCGAAAGTCGCCGTTCACGAGGGTGACGTCGTTCTGGAAAACGCCATCATCATGAGCATAGGGGGCTGAGGTATGTCCCCTCTTTCACGGATGCCTCTATTCCTGACGGGATCCGGAGGGGACGGCAGCCTGGACATGCTCAGCTACCTTCAGAACACAGGCTTTCTGCTCCTTGAACCCGGCAATGTGGTGATGATCCTCATCGGCCTCACGATGATCTACCTCGCGATCCGTAAGGACTACGAACCGCTGCTCCTTGTTCCCATCGGATTCGGGATCCTTGCGGGCAACATGCCCTACAACCCCGACCTGATGCCCATAGGTTACCTCGACGTTCTGGGGGGTCAGCAGTCGGTTTTCCGATTGTTCTATTTCGGCGTCAGCAGCGGTCTGTTCCCGCCTCTCATCTTTCTTGGAATAGGCGCCATGACCGACTTCAGCGCTCTTCTCTCCAACCCGAAACTCCTTCTGCTCGGCGCTGCGGCCCAGCTTGGCATTTTTATCACACTTCTCGGGTCGCTCCTTCTCGGGTTCGACATGAGACAGGCGGCATCCATAGGCATCATCGGCGGCGCCGACGGCCCGACCGCCATCTTCCTGGCAAGCCAGCTCGCTCCAGGGCTGCTGGGGGCCATAGCCATAGCGGCCTACTCCTACATGGGGCTTGTCCCGGTCATCCAGCCTCCCATCATGCGCCTTCTCACAACGAAGGAAGAGCGCCTGATAAGGATGAAACCCGCCAGAAAGGTCGGCCAGACCGAGAAGATACTGTTCCCCGTAGTGGCTTTCATCGTGACGGCCTTCATCGCCCCGGGAGCCATCACGCTCCTCGGCATGCTCTTCTTCGGCAACCTTCTCAAGGAAAGCGGCGTAACCCGGCGTCTTGCGGACAGCGCTCAGGGCGCGCTCAACAACATCGTCGTCATCATCCTCGGTTTCAGCGTGGGTACAAGCACCCAGGCCCGTTACTTCCTCACGGTTGACAGCATAAAGATATTCGTGCTGGGAGCTTTCAGCTTCGCCATCGCCACAGCGGGAGGCGTGCTCTTCGCGAAGTTCATGAACCTCTTCCTGAAGGGCGACAACAAGATAAATCCACTTATCGGTGCCGCCGGTGTATCCGCTGTGCCTGACTCTGCCAGGGTTGCGGAAATGGAAGGCCGGAAAAGCGATCCCAAGAACCACCTGCTCATGCACGCCATGGCGCCCAACGTGGCCGGAGTTATCGGCAGCGCGATCGCGGCCGGTGTTCTCCTGAGCGTGGTGGCCAAGCAGTGAAGACTTCATACGACTTCCTGGTTACCGGGGGGGCCGGCTTCATAGGCTCCCACCTCTGCTCCAGGCTGGTGTCCACCGGGAGAAGCGTTCTTGTCCTTGACGACCTTTCCACAGGGCGAATGGAGAACATCGCCCACCTTGAGCACAGCCCACTTTTCCAGTTCACCCGTGGTACGGTGATGGACCGTGACACCGTGTCGGACCTTGCGGGGCGCTGCGGCTCCGTCGTCCACCTCGCCGCTGCCGTGGGGGTGGAGAACATCATCCGCCATCCCGTCGAGACTATAGAGACAAACATCGGCGGGACTGAAAGCGTGCTCTCAGCAGCAGCAGCGCACGGTCTCAAGGTGTTCGTTGCATCCACCAGCGAAGTCTACGGAAAGAGCTGGGAAACCCCCTTCCGGGAGGACGGAGACATAGTCCTGGGCGCCACGAGCCGCAGCCGCTGGAGCTACGCGTGCAGCAAGGCGCTTGACGAGTTCCTCGCCCTTGCGCACCACAAGGCAAGAGGACTTCCGGTGGTCGTGGGAAGGCTGTTCAACACCGTGGGCCCCAGGCAGTCCGGCAGGTACGGCATGGTCCTGCCCCGGTTCATCAACCAGGCCCTGACCGGGAAACCCATCACCGTCTTCGGCAACGGAACCCAGACCCGGTGCTTCAGCTCCGTCCACGAGGTCATCCAGTGCATCCTGGCCCTGATGAAGACCCCCGAAGCCGTGGGAAAGGTCATCAACATCGGTTCAGTCCAGGAGATAACGATACTGGAACTTGCCCGCAGGGTCCTTGAGATAACGGGTTCCAGTTCGGCGATCGAACTCACGCCCTACGACGAGGCGTACCCCGGCGATTTCGAGGACATGCAGCGAAGGGTGCCGGATGTGACGCTGCTTCAGAGCCTCATCGGCTTTTCGCCGTCGGCCTCCATTGAAGACATCATCCGGTCCATCCTCGAGCACGGGGTGCCTGAAGGGGCGGATTGACGACAACCGTGACCAGCTCCGGGAACAGAAGGGTGAAGCTCGCGGCCTCCCTTCACCGGCCCAGGGGATGTGTTGAACACGGGGCCTTTCTTGTGGAAGGCCCCCGTTTTCTTGATGGCGCGGGAAGGCCCCTTTTCGTAATGGTTTCGGCCGAGGCATCTTCCGAGGCCCTCGTCGCAGCGGAAAAGGCCAGGGGTATGGGGCTTGAGGTCATCGAGCTCTCCCCGCAGGTGTTCGCCCGTATCGCCGACACGAAGACCCCGCAGGGGATCCTTGCCGTTCATCCCATTCCCGTATGGGGTGAGGCCGATGTTTTCCGCGGAGGGACAGTCGTGGCCCTCGACGGCGTGTCCGACCCCGGCAACGCCGGCACCATCATACGTTCAGCGGCGGCGTTCCAGAGCGACGGCGCCGTTTTTCTCCCAGGCAGCGCGTACCCCTTCTCGCCCAAGACCACAAGATCGGCGGCGGGGGCCAACACCGCCCTGCCCATAATCACCGCGGACTCGCTTGGGAAACTGAAGGAGACCCACCCCGAATACTCCTTCGTCGGCGCGGAGACCGGTGGCACTCCGCTCGGAAAGTTCCGGCCCTCGGGGCCTGTCTGCGTTGTGGTGGGGTCGGAAGCCCACGGATTGTCTCAAGCAGCCAGGGTCTGTCTCTCAGCAAGGGTCGCCATACCCATGGCGGGCGGTGTCGACTCCCTGAATGCCGGCGTGTGCGCCTCCATCATCCTTCATCACCTGCACTTCGCGGGGAACTGTCCGGCCTTCCCGGAGTAGAGCATATTGAGCAAAAGTAATCCCTCATCACACGGAAGGTGTTGAATGAAAAAGGCACTGTTCTTGGCGCTCGTTCTCCTTGCGGTTCAGGCTCTCGGCTCCGGGCTTTTCGTTATTCCCGACCCTGAAGCCGAAGCCCGGGACGGGTACATCGTGGTATACCGGGCTCAGGAGCACATCCTTGCCCTTGGCACCCCCATCACCGGTTCACGGGTTCTCGACTCGGGTTCAAGGGGTCTTGCGGATTATGCCCTTGTCACCATCCGGAACGAGGGAGGAATGCTTGACATCGCCGGACTGGGTGAACCGGTCTACCGCGACGGCAATACGGTGATAGTAAGGCTTTCGGGGTCCATGCCGGAAGACCTGGTGCGTCCGGGCATTCACCATGTTCAACCCCTGCGGGAGAACAGGGCCCCCGCCCATCTCATTCCCATCCCGATGAGAAGCGGCTACGACGCCGTTGTGGCAGACATTGTGGCCGCCGCCAGCCAGGATTCGCTCATCTCCTACACCACGAACTACCAGAACTACCTGACCCGCCACTCGAGCACCGACGGTTTCGACACGGCATGCGCCTGGAGCCAGGAGAGGTTCGAGGGCATGGGGCTCGAAGTGATGATCCAGCCTTTCCCGATGAGCAGTTACACCTGTCAGAACGTGATAGCCACCCAGGCCGGCACGGTCTACCCCAACCGCTACTGGGTCATCTGCGGCCACCTCGACAGCACGTCGCCCAACCCCTACTACAACGCCCCCGGCGCCGATGACAACGGCAGCGGGTCCGCCGCCGTGTTGGAAGCCGCAAGGCTCATGAGCCAGTACCAGTTCGCCTACACGGTGAAGTACATGCTCTTCGGCGGGGAGGAGCAGGGGCTTTACGGCAGCGCCTACTACGCGTCGCAGGCAGCTGCTGCGGGCGACAGCATCATGGGTGTGGTGAACATGGACATGATCTTCTACGGCCCGGCGGGGAACGACAAAGGGTGGCTCCACTACAACACTGCATCCACAGGACTGGGCGTGGCATTTCAGGCCATAAGCGACACCTACGTTCCGGCGCTTGTTCTTGAGGTGGCATCCAGCCCTTCCAGCGCGAGCGATCACGCCAGTTTCTGGTACAACGGTTACGCCGCAATGCTGAACATCGAGCGCCTGGTGTTCAGCAACCCCTATTACCACCAGACAACCGATCTGATGGCCAACTACATGCAGTACTTCCCCTTCGGCACCAACATGGCCAAGGCCTGCATCGCAACAGTTGCCTACCTGGCCGATCCCATCGAAACCGGCATAGGCGAAACTGCAGGCACGCCGGTTTTCTCCGGCGCAGAGCTCAGCGTCCAACCCAACCCGGTCTCCTCCTCGGCAATGGTAAGGATACAGGCATTGTCACCTGCTCAGGCCGGCCTCCAGATCTTCGACATCGCGGGAAGATCGGTGCACCGTGAAACCATCCTTCTCACACCGGGTGAGAACATGGTCACCGTTGACGCCGCATCCCTTCCCATGGGCATTTACACCGTCAGGGTGACTTCCGCGGGTACTTCGCGGAATACCCGCATGGTCGTGGCCAGGTAATGAACGAACCCGGGGAGGGCATCGCCCTCCCCGGTCCTTCCCAAACCATTTTCGCAAACGATCCGCTAAACGGCGTTGATCAGCCCTATCGTATGGTGGAAGAACTCGTGAGACCAAACCTCGAGCACCTGCGGGTCAGGAACAAAGCGTGAGACCTCCGAGCGGGCCTGATCGATGTCCAGTGAGTCGGCGGCATTCTGCAGAAGAGATCTGAGCCTTGTGATAGAAAGCGCTTCGGTGTCATGGTAGTCTCCGGACTGCCTCATTCTCTCCTCCAGGTGGCTCAGACGCACACCGGCATGATGGCCTGCGTACCAGACCATGTCGTACCAGTCACGCCCCTTCACACGGTTGCGCCACCTTCTGCAAAGGACCGCATGCAGCTTTCCAGCGAACAGGTCCGGCATCGTGCAGGTGCGCACCGAAAATGGGATCGGTTCGAGAAGATACCGTACTTCTGTCTCAAACCCTCCCGGGGGGTCCGTATCCACTTCCAGCCTAATCTTCAGGGACTTTCCGGGATGAACACCACGCATAATGTTCCCGCCTGCGTTGACAACGAGAAGCAGGCTGTTGGTGTCGGCCTTCAGGAAGGCACTCTCGATCTGCCCCGTTCGATCCTTCTCAGGGCTCTCGAACTCCACGTGAAAACCGAAGGCTGCAATCTCATTCCTCAGGGCATCGGCGTAGCCGTCGAAGGAGAAGGAACGGTTTTCCGAGAGAAGGGTGAAATCAAGATCCTCCGAATACCGGTCAAGCCCGTAAAGCATCCTCAGGGCAGTGCCCCCATAGAAGGCTGCGTGCTGGAAGAACTTGCTTCGCCACAACCCAAGAAGCGCCAGGCGCTGCAGAACATCGCGGAGAGCATTCTGGTAGTCGCTGAAGGATGAGCACCTGTATCCTTCGAGCATTGAGCGGACGGCTTCATGCACGTTCGATCACCATCCCCTCCTCAGAAAAGAAACGAGATTCCGGATCTTTGCCGATTCATAGGCTTCACAGATTTCCATCAAACGGGCCGGGTCTAGACCGCCAAGTGTTCCGGTTTCAATTCGAAGGTCTTCCGTCAGATACTGCCTGAAATCGGATACCCGCTGCCCGTCGAAGCGCCGGTCCGTCCAGACCTTGTCCACAAGAGCCTTTTCAGCGCATGCAATGAAAAAGGGTGAATCACCGCATGCTTCGATTGTTTGCCCCACCGCAAAACGGCCAGGGTTCAACATCCTGTATGAGAAACGACCGAGAGGAGTCTCGAAAACCCTTGATCTCCCGCTGGTCACCGACGTTAAGGTGAAGACCCGCTCAGGGATCAGACCATGGTAACTCAGGGCATACTCAAGGCTGACATATGAAGGCCCGTAGAGAAGGTTCGCCATGGATTCCACACATAACGGGCCGCGGCGGTGCGCCTCCCCGAAGCAGTAAAGCCCCTTCTTGATCCGAATGATCACCCCTTCGGACAGAAGCCTGGTGACCGCATCCCTTGGCTTGCTGTATCCGGAAAGGACATCCATGAGAAGCTGATAGTCGAATACATCACGGGTGATACGCCCCCGAATGGTGGATACGAGGTCAGCCATGAAATGCTCCGTTACTTGCATGTATGTCCACTGATGATGGACATACTATGCAGTGAATACGGTTACAGGTCAATGTGCTGCGGTCGGACCGGACACAAAAAGCCGCCGGGAAAGCTTCCGGGCGGCGTGTGCTTATCCTGGCGGAGGAGGTGGGATTCGAACCCACGGACCCCAAAGGAGTCAACGGTTTTCGAGACCGTCCCGTTCAACCGCTCCGGCACCCCTCCGCCGGGAGGCTTACTATAACAATTGGCCCTACGGAATCACAGCCAATTCCGGAGCCTGATTCATATATCTCTGGTCATACGAATTGACATTCTGCAAATCTGCGTTATGCTAATCTGCGTTATGCATAACTGCGTAATGCAGAATTGCACAAATAGCGAAAGGGAAGTTCATGAATCCTTTCAAGTACGGTCAAGTCGTCAGTTCCGATGACTTCTGTCCCCGCCCTGAACTCATGGATCAACTTACAAAGTGCATCAAAACGGGGCAGAACACCGTTCTTCAGGGTGAGCGAAGAACAGGGAAGACATCACTCATACACGAAGCAATCAGGAAATGCCCCGGTTACAAAGAAATTTACATTGATCTGCTCGAAGTCAAGGATATTGACAGTCTTTGCAGGCGAATGATCAAGGCTATTGTCTCACTTGAGCGAAAGTCCGGAATGATCGAAAAGATCCTTCATGGTCTATCTCAACTTCGACCTTCTTTGTCCTTCGATCCCCTGACAGGAATGCCCCTTGTAACACTTGATCCGGGCCTCGTGCTGAAACCTGACTCCCTTGAAGGAATACTTGATCTGATCCAGGAGGTTCATTCACGACATTCCGTTGTCGTTGTTTTCGATGAGTTTCAGGATGTGCTGAATCTCAAGACCTCCGACGAGACGCTTGCCGTGCTCAGAAGCAGGATTCAGTTCCTTGGCACCATACCGTTCGTTTTTTCGGGCAGCATTCGGAACAGGATGAATGATATCTTCACAAACTCCCGCAGCCCGTTCTTCAAGTCAGCGATATCCTTCGAGGTGGGTCCCCTTGATCGAATGCCGTTCAAGGCGTTCTTGAAAGCAAAGTTTGCCGAAGGCAACCGCATTGTTGAGGATTCGGTTCTTGAAAAGGCATTCGAGCTCGCCTGTGACCTGCCAGGAGATGTGCAGCAGTTCTGCGGAGCTCTATGGGATGTGACAGAGAGCAATTCCCGCATCGACCTGAGCAATGCTTCGGATGCCATCGAACTGATATTTTCCCGCGAGTACAAGGGATACGAGGCTACCCTTGTACAACTCACCGCCATTCAACTGAGATGCCTTTCCGGTCTGGCGCGACTTGGGGGAAGCTCTCCCTACTCCGGTGCATTCCTTCGGGGTGTGGGTGTTTCCAGCCCTGCTTCGGCAGGCAGAGCCCTGAAGAGGATGGAACACTTGAAGATCATCTACACACATTCCGGTGAGTTGAGGTTTGCCAACCCTTTCTTCAGGGAATGGCTGATCTGGAAAAACTTGTGACCCGGCCCCCCCTCTACTTCTCCGCCCGGCTCACGGGAATCACGGCCAGAAGCACCAGCTCTCCCGTGCCTGTGTTCAGGAGTTCATGCCCCTCACCGCTTCTCGTGAGTATGGCCGAACCGGGGAATACATCCCGGACTTCCCCCGCATCCCTCACCCTTCCGCTGCCGGAAAGGATGTAGTAAAGCTCGTCCTCCCCCCGGTGAACATGGCGGCCTATGGAGCCGCCGGTGGGGATAGTTATCCTGGCGCACAGCCTTACCTTGATGCCGGCGCTGAAATCACCCGGGGCGAAGAGGCTTTCGATGACCGCCTCGCCCTCGCCTTCGAAAAGCCGTTTCCGCGTGACCTCGGGTTCAAGTGCTATCTTCACGGACCACCCGCTTCCTTTTGTTTCCAGAAACCTTGTCTTCGCTTTCGTTCCATTAGATAGTATACAAGTTCAGTGGTTTCCACCGGGAACCCGAACGTGCATTAGAGTGCTAGCATCATTTGGACGATACATCCGCTGGAACGGAGGGCAATAATGCTCAAGGGAATTGTTGTGGCCCTGACTGTGGCCCTGGCGGTCATGGCGGCGTGTCTCACCGAGACCCCCCGCCCCATGGCGCCGGAGGCGGTTCAATCAGGAGCCGTGCTTGTGGATACAGGCTTCACAGCCATGTCCCCCGAACTGGGCTCGTTCTACACTTGGATAAAGGGTGGCGAATACAGGGCGTTCACCGTTTTCTTCACGCCCGTCGAGGGAGCGGCCTGGTACCAGGCAAGGCTTTCGACTTCGCCGATAACTACAGCGAACTGGGAAAGCGCCCTGATCGCGGGCGAGATACCGGCCCCCGCCGAGTCGGCCCTTGTGTTCCTTCAGCCCAGGGTGATCTCTGAAGCGTGCATCGGGTGCGGCCTGTGCGAGGCTGCCTGTCCGATACTGCCCAACAGGGCCATCGAGGTCGTGAACGGCCTTGCCGTGATTGACGAGACCCTTTGCGGAAGCTGCGGGCTTTGTATGGACGCCTGCCCCGTAAACGCCATCGAGGGCGGCCGCATGGGCGAGGGCTACTACGTGGGGATAAGGGCGTTCTTCGGTGACACCGAAGCTTCGGAGGACATACAGGTCTCGTCGGAACCCATGCAGATCGTGACCTACATCTACGACTTCATTCCTTTCGGTGGCTGCCTGAAATGCATGACGACAGCTCCCGAAGGGGCCTGCACCACCTGCGCACTGCTCATGGAGTACAATTCTTCCGGGGCGTACACCGGACCGGGCTGCCCGGTCGGCGCCATCTGGCAGGACCTCGACAACGTCTACGGATTGCGGGGGATGGTCTACATCGACTACGACCTGTGCATCAACTGCGGCCAGTGCTTCCTTGAGTGCTGGAACTACCACGATGTGATCAACCCCGACGAGTACTACCAGCACAACCAGGCCGTGAGAAGGCTTGTACTTCCCGCAGGAACACTGCCCGAAGTTCCACCTCCTCCACCCCTGCGTTGACCGGAAGGAAAGGAAAGCATGAAAAAGCACCCGTTCATCGTTCTTGCCATTGCAGCCGCAGCGGCAGCCGGGCTCTTCACCCTTAGCTGGGCGCCCGTCGAGGGGCAGTATGAATCCCTCCGGGTGAAGTCCTTCGGCCGGGTCATGGCCGAGGTTGCCCCCACTGAGTGCTCCGTGGAGCTGAATGAGGATTACATCATAAACCCCGGGGCATGCATAGGCTGCCAGATCTGCATCGGCACATGCCCCGTCGGCGCCATCAGCATGACCGAAGACAACAAGGCAATGATCGACCCGGAGAAGTGCATCCTTTGCGGCCTTTGCGTGGCCTCGTGCCCGGTGGGCGCCATTGTGACCGTGGGTGAGGAAAACCTTGAGCTTTACGGGGTGAACGAGGAAGAAACCCCGATAGAAGCCGAATTCGAGGTGAACTGATGCGTTTCAGGGGGGGGATTCTTCTGGTTCTCTTTCTTGCGGCAGCCATAGCGGTGGGTGCGGTTCGCTACTGGGTCGAACCCGACAACTGCTCGGGCTGCGGCGACTGCTCCAGGGTGTGCCCGGTTGATGCCATCGAAATTCTGGACGGCAAATCCAGCATCGACCCGGCCAAGTGCATCGGCTGCGGGCTCTGCCAGGGGGTGTGCACGTATGACGCGATTCACTGAGGCCCTTTTACTTGCGGCGGCGCTAATGCTCTTCGCATGCGCCGCCCCCACTGACAGCACAGGTCTTGTCGTTGACAACGACCTCTGCATAGGCTGCGGCGAATGCGAAAAGGTCTGCCCCTACAACGCCATCGAGGTTGTGAACGGCGACGCCGTGATCAACCCCAGCCTGTGCCGTCTCTGCTACCGCTGTGTCGAGATCTGCCCGAAGGGAGCGGTGTACTGATGAAAACCATCATCGTTCTTTTCTGGGCGGCATCCTGCATGGCCCTCGGAGTTGAGGAGTACGCCCGTTTTGCGGTGGCGCAGGACAGCGTGAACTATGGCGGGGGAACCTGCCTCGATGCTTCGGCCGGTGTAAGGCTGTTTCAGGGTCCATGGCAGTTCAACCTCGACCAGACCTACAGGAAGACCCCTGAAGACAACGCGGCGCTTCAGCGCTTTTCAAGGAACCGTTCCGAGACAACTCTTGCAGTTCGATACCAAACGGGCGGCATTACCGTCAGGCCCGATTTCCGCTTCACGACCGACCTCGACAGTTCGGGCGTCGTCCTTCCCCGCTCCGAGGGGATCGGAGAGCGCTCAAACACAGTGCGCCCCGGGCTCAACCTGGGCTGGGAGCTTCCCGGAACTGTGAAGTTGAACGCCTATGGCCGTTACTGGAGCCGGAGCGTTTCGGGTCAGGATGACCAGGACCTCTCATGGGCCGAAACAAGGGCCGGTGGCGGAGCGATCTGGTACACTCCCCTGGGAATAGACCTTGGTGTCAGCGGTATGAGCCACAACACCGGCATTGATGAAGTTGATTTCGACGAGACCTACAGCCGCGTGAACTTTGCGGCCAGCCTTGCCCCCCGCACACTTCCCACCCGCACACAGGTCATGGCCGACCTTGCATGGTCGGTTCAGAGCGGCGGCGACCACAACGGCACTCCTCTGCCGGACAGGGCGACCGCAAGGGTAAGGGCGGTTCAGACCCTTGCCCGGAACCTCACCTTCAACTTCACGGTGTGCCAGACCATAGATTTCGATGAAGACGTTACAAGGCTCGCGGCCTACCAGGCAGGTGCCAGGCTCAGGTACGCCTTTACAGGTTGGGGTGAACACCCCTCCAGTGTAAGCCTCTACGGCCAGGGAACCGAGAGCTTCATCAGCACCCGGTTCGGTGAGATTGAAACCCGCGTGGGTGTTTACCGTGGCCTTTCTGTCCTCGTGAACGGAAGGATATGGGAGGGGCCGAGCAGCATCCCGGGCACCGGCGGGACACGCAGGCGTGAAACCTACGGGGGCGGTCTGGAATACAGGATGAAGAACGGTCTGTCCGCATGGTTCCTCATCCGCCGCCAGGCCTCCGAACTGGAGTACACCGAAGTCTGGAACTCCTTTCAGGGCGGTCTGGCCTTCTACCCTGCGGCCCACATTTAGGATACAACCCGGAAAGGGGAGACAGTGGCGCTTGCTGAAGGGCTGAGCCTCGGGCTCGCCACGGGTGTTTCCTGCCTTGCCTCCTGCGGCCCGGTCTACGCGGCATACCTCTTCAGCGAGAAGAGAAGCGGAAGGCAGTCGCTTCTTGTACTTCTCACCCTGAACCTTGGAAGGTTCGCGGCCTACGTCTGCTTCGGGGCGATCATAGGCATGCTGGGGGGAAGCATTCCCTCCAGTATCAGGATCCCCCTCTCCTTCGCTGGTTACATTCTTTTCAGCGTTTTCCTTCTCGTAAGCACGCTCAGGGTCAACAAAAAGTGCGGGGGCTGCGGAGTGTCCCGGTGGACGAGGTTCACGGGCAGCCCCTTCCTTCTTGGCATACTGACGGGATTCTCCCTTTGCCCGGCGTTCCTGATCGCCCTCACCAGCGCCTTCGATGCCGGGGGAGCCCTGAACGGGGCGCTTCTATTCGCGGGGTTCTTCTTCGGCACAACGGTCTACATGCTGCCCCTCTCGGTTGCGGGGCTGTTCACCGCGAAGAAATGGTTTACCGCCGCCGCAAGGATCCTTGCCGTTTTCGTGGCTGTCTACTTCATGGTAATCGGTGTCAGAGGGCTCGCGGCTTACTACAGGGCTCCCGCCGACCCAAGACAGGTTGAGGCAATTGATGACCCATCAGTGTGGAACGCCATGAGCGAGGACTCGCTTTACCTTCTTGTCTTCACCGGCATGACCGGTGACAGGGGCCTCGACCTCGCCGCCGACCTCGTTGACGCCGGGATGCCCCCCCTTGTGGTGATCGAAACCGACTCTACCCATTGGGGGGAAGCCATTGAGAGAATACCCGAGCTTTCGGGCGTGATAGGACCCTGGTGGTTCGACGCCAGATCGGAAGCGGTGCTGGCTCAGTGGCAGCAGCTCGCGGTTACCGCAGCCGACGCCAGGAGGTTCAGGATGTTCGCCGTTGCCTACGAACCGTACGACCGGGAGAGGGCGGGCATCGTGTACCAGTACATGAGCGGTTTCGGGTACAGGTGCGAACCCGACTCGGGGTTCAGCTTCCTTGTCAGGGCCGACCTCGAATGCGTTTCATCGGACTGTTCGACCTGCCCGGCCTTTGGGAGCTATTAGTCCTTCCAGACGCCTTTTCTGGAAGCCAGCATGTCTCCCGCTACAGGCAGGATAAGCACCACCAGCCACCCCAGAAGGAAATCCTGGCTCCTCAGCCCGAAGTTGCCGTAGGCTGAGACTACCCTGGCCTGAAGTTCGCTGGCGAGCATCCAGAACATGCCCATGGGTATGATCCACCTGACGCTGGTGTTCCACCACCATCCGATGCGCATTGTCGAGTTTCCGTTGATGTATGCCCGCATCTTCTCGGCGGATACAACCCATCCCACTATGATGAGCTGGCCCAGAACGACAAGGACCAGTGCAACACTGTTCATGAAATGGTCCACGATGTCCAGGATGTATAGCCCGGCGCCCGTCAGCATGGGAAGCCCCAGAAGGAAGGCCGTGCCGCCAACGATAAGATTGACCTTCCTGTGGGAGAGCCCCCACTTGTCCCTGATGGAGGCGGTCACCCCCTCCACGAGACTGAAGGCCGAGTCAACTGCCAGGGTCAGAAGCATCAGGAAGAACAGAACACCGAAAAAAGCCGCCCCTGGAAGGCTGGAGATGATGTGCGGGTAGGCGACGAAGGCAAGGCCGGGCCCCGACTTCACGACCTCGCTGACAGGAACTCCCAGACGCGCCGCCTGGAACCCAAGGGCGCTGAAGACCGCAAGCCCCCCGCAGAACGCGGTCAGTGCGTCGGCAATGCCTATGATGAAGGCGTTTCCCGCAAGATTGGCCTTCTTGGGCAGGAAGCTTCCGTATGCGATCATCACGCCGAACCCCACACTGAGGCTGAAGAACACCTGGGTAAGGGCAGCAAGCCATATGTCGCCGCTTAGAAGCCGTGCCCAGTCCGGCGTGAGGTAGAAGGAAAGCCCCACGGCCGCGCCGGGAAGGGTCACCCCCCTGATGATGAAAACAAGAAGGAGCACCCATGGGATGATCACGGTATAGTAGACCACACGACCAACCGTTTTCGTTCCCTTCCAGATGCTTGCTATGATCCACACCCACGAAAGGGCAAAGCCTATGAAAAGGGGCCAGCGGAAGTTTCCAAGCTCCCACGGCGAAGAAGTCAGCCCAAGAAAGCGGTTGTAGAAGAAATCCCCAGGTGAGCCCATGAACGTGCTTGCCTCGTCCACTGTGTCAAACCCGTAGAGGTTACCGTCAAAGGCAACGAGAATGGTGGAAATGTTCCTCACGACTCCCGTGGAACCATCCACTGGAGACATGAAGGGTTTGCCAAGAAGGTCCGAGGGTATTCGGTCAAGGATTACGGTCTCCGTGCCTCCCGCGATCGAAAGGGCGCAGCTTTCGTCAATGCACGGATTGCGGGTAAAAGCCTCTGCCTGGGTCCGCGACGGAAAACCGTAGACGGAGCCGTCGTGCTCCACCAAAGTGGTGGGCTCCACCGAAACAACGCCCGGCAAGCCGTTCACCGGCGAGACATAGGGCATTCCACCCATCTCCGCAGGAACCGGTGTGAGAACTTCCATATCGGCAAGGGCCGTTGGCATGAGAGCCACCGAAGGGTCGGCATGGAGCCCGGGTTCCTGCCTCCACCCCTGTGTCGCGGCCTCGTAAGTGTAGTTCACGCACCAGCCCATTATTATGGCGTAGTACACCACGATCACGAAGGAAAGCAGGGCCGCCATCCACCCGAACCATTCCAGGGACGGCTTGATACCCCTGAACGCTCCGGGCGCGGCCTGCCTGTACCTGTGCCCCAGACCGAACTCAAGCATCAGAACGGGAATGCCCGCGATGAAAAGACACGCGAAGTAGGCCACAAGAAAAGCCCCTCCGCCGTTGGCGTAAGCGATGTACGGAAATCTCCAGATGTTCCCGAGCCCGATGGCGCTTCCTATTGCCGCCAGAATAAAGGCCCGCCTGCTTCCCCAGGTCTCCCGCATGGTCCCCCCTTTTGAAGTGACGCCACAGGCCAATGAATTAGCAAATCCTGCGGCGGGGGTCAAGAGGGGACAACTGACCAGAGGCTACTTACGGAAGCAGTAGACCACTTCGCTGGCGAAGAGAGAGGGCCATCGTCTGGGAAGGGAGAAAGCGTTTGGTTTACCCCTCAGGCCCCTGACTTGCGGAGCCGGCAAACCCAGAGCTGCAGACCACCAGACAAAATCCTTCACGCTCCAGAATCGCAAGTGCTCCCTGGGGTCGCTTATGTAGGTGACAGGGAACCGGCCGAAGAGAAGTCTGAGCCTGTGAGCCAGGTAGCCGAGGTTGGGTGTGGTGATGTAGAGTCCCTTTCTGTAATGCTCCTTCAACTTTGAAACAAGAACCTCGGCATCCTGAATGTGCTCCACAAGCTCAAAAAGAATAATGTGGTCCCATTCCCCGTCCAAAGAAGCATCAGTGCGGGTCAGATCGGAACAGACCGTGCCAAATCCCTTGGAGCGCACATGATCAAGTGCGACGGACGATACATCAAGCCCCGTACCTTTTATCGACTTCTCGTCACGAAGGAGTTCAAGCGTTTCGCCGGTTCCACACCCCACGTCCAGAACGGTGTCACCGGGCGCTATCAGGTCAATCACCCCGCGGGCGCGTCTTCTTGCCGGTTCGGTCATCACGCCGTTCCTTATTCGTTCCTCCCAGTAGGTGTCGTAGTCGAGGCCATTGCCTGAAGGGTCAACGGGAAGTGGCATGTTCCCGAATACTTCCTGAAAGGGGGTTCTCCCTTTTTCGCCCAAAACTCGTGGATCGGCCAATACTCCTCCTTGGTTGCCTGAATATAGCCCAAACTTGATTCAGGATAGGATGTATGCGAATGGGACTTGACTGGTTGCCTACCAAAGGCTATACAACTATTGGCAACGTTGAAACATATTAGTAATAGTAAGTGCGACTAATTTATAGGAGGTGCAGCATGAAGGCTGTTATGATCATCCTGCTTTCAGCATCCATTTCATTTGCGGTCTCCGTCTTTGATGACTTTGCGGGTGGTATCGGCGGCTGGACAGCCAGATGCGGATCTGCTGCCTGGTCATCTTCGGAAGGGCTGGTCACCTGCCAGACAGGTAATACCTGCAGTGCTCTGGTCTTTCCCGGAGCAGTATCAACTCAGGACGGCTCGATCAGCGTTTACGGGAGTGGCTATCATACGTTCGGTGTTGTTGCCAGACTGGACAATCTGAACACAGGTGTTTACGCCTATGTGTCGGTTGATCACAATGTTGCCAGGATAAGAAAAGTGGCCAATGGAGCAATCTCAACGATTTACAGCTCCCTGAACTACGATTTTCCCTCCGGCGACTACATGCTGGTGTTCACATGTGAGGGGCCTGACATGTCATTGAGCATCGAACATGTCCAGTCCTCACAGACGTGGCTTCTTGAAGCGTCATCGGGAACGGCGGTTCAAACCGGGGAATGGGGACTCGCAGCCGGCGAAACCACGGCCTGGTGGGACTGGGTCGAACTGCAGTACGAAATCACGGCAACAGAGGGGGAAACTTCCGGCCCCATTCCCCAGCCGGCGATCCACCCCCAACTCAACCCCTTCACGGGCAGCGTGATGATAACAGTCGAGGGAGGCTCTCCGGGAAGTACCCTTGAAGTGTTCGACCTGTCGGGAAGAGCGGTGCAGAACATTGATGTCTCATCGGGTGCGGCGATGTTCACGCCCGATCTCCCGGGCATCTACCTCGCAAGGCTGAGCGGAACGGCTGGTGCTCAGGTGGTCAAACTGGTCTGCCTTCCCTGATCACAGCTCACAGTTCGTTTTGACCTGCTTCTTTCCCGTAATCCGGCTGTACAGCCGCAGCGGGGTGAAGATGCTAAGTGCCGCCCCAAGGAAACACAGGTAACGGCAGAAGAACCTTCTTATGAACACCGACAGCAGCAGTGTGACCCCGGCGACTATCACACTTCCCGACAGGAACATCGTAAAAATGGTGTGGAAGGGGTCGAGTCTGCAGAAGACCGCCGGCCAGGGCGTCTCCAGCATCCCGAAACGGTTCAGCAGCAGGGCGGTGACAAGCGCCCCCAGAACAACGAACCTGAAACGGCCTATGAGCCTGCTTACCCGGCCCCTGGGGTT
>Ga0351855_1007_pt1 | contig 53751 bp, 43 predicted proteins | sample BONcelFGM3001C11_FD_206794 | JGI IMG/M metagenome (GOLD analysis project Ga0351855, IMG submission 206794) | Enriched cells from coal bed in the Powder River Basin, Montana, United States - BONCAT cells FGM rep2 HSBNCT.FGM.300.1.C11 ...
GCGCGTGTGGGGCTGGGGCGACATCCGCCAGCATCACCTGTGGTGGCTGCGGCACCTGCCGCACGTCAGCGGCAGCAGCGGCGGCGTTGCCCATAACTGGTGGCAGTACGTCATCGACCCGAACCTCGTGGTTGTCTAGATAAAGATCGTCGTTGTGTCCGTCTGGGCGGTGATTAACGGTGGACACGGTGCGCGTTTGAACGCAAAACGCCGCTGATGGGCGGCGTCATGTGTGTTTGGGTAGTGTCTGAAGGATATAACACGCTGCAATGGGGGTATTACGGCGCGGCGGAGCCTACACGTACGCCCCCACGGCCACCGGCAGGGCGACGAGCGCCTGGGTGCCTTTGCCGGGGACCGATTGCAGGTTGAGGCTGCCGCCGTGGACGACGATAAGCTGGTGCGCCAGGCCCAGGCCGAGGCCCATGCCTTGCTGCTCCTGCGTCTGGCGGTCGATCTGCTCGAAATGGGCCAGCGCGCGCTGAAGCTGGTCCGGCGCGATGCCGGGGCCGCTGTCGGTGATATCGACGAAGACCGCGCCCTCGGCGGCCCACTGTGAAATCGAGATGCTGCTGCCGTCCGGCGAGAAGTTGAGCGCATTGGTGATGAGTTCGGCCAGCGCGTGCTTGAGCGCGAGCGGGTTGCACATGACCGGCGCGTCGTTCTGGCGGTCGCTCAGCTCGATGTTGACGTTGGGGTTGCGATAGGCGAACCGGCGCGCCAGACCGATGGCGGCGATGATGATTTCCCAGAGCGGCGCTTGCAGACCGGACGCCTGGATGTTGGACGCGGTGAGCATGCCGGACTGAAGCTGCGAGATGAGCACGATCTGGTCGACCAGACGGCTGAGGCGCTTGCTGCCCGACGCCAGCGTGTCCAGCAGCTCGGTGAGCTGGTCGGTTTCGAGGACGTTGCGCTGGCGCGAGATGATGTCGACCACCATGTTGATCGACGTCAGCGGCGTGCGCAGTTCGTGGGTGACCATGCGCATCAACTGCTGGCGGGTCGCGTCCAGGCTGCGCTCGGCATCCAGGGTGATGGTGTGCTGGCGCTCCAGCCGCGTCTCGATGGCTTTCACCAGTTCGAGCGACGTGAACGGCTTGGTGATGTAGTCGTCCGCGCCCATCGCCATGCCCCGGCGCATTGAGGCGCGGTCGTCCTTGGCGCTCATGATGATGAACGGGGTGCTGCGGGTGGCCTCGCTGGCGCGCACGGCCTGCAAGACGTCGAAGCCGCTGGTTTCGCCGAGCATGATGTCGCAGAGGATCAGGTCGGGGTGCTGCGATAGTGCGATTTCAATGCCTTCGGCACCATTGGCGACGCCGGCGACGTCGTAGTCGCTCAGGGTCAGGACCTGCATCAGCTGCCCACGCAGCGTGTCGTGGTCCTCGATAATCAGGATTTTTGTCATGAAGCGATTGAGACTCCCGCGTGGTGCCGCTCAATAGCAATTTTAGCATTAATACGGCCGATGCGAGGGTATAAACCTTAAAGGATTTCTCTATTGTTCGGTGCGACGCCGGCAAAACCGCTCAAAACGCACCAGCGCCCCCGGTTGGCGGCGCTGGCGGATGCTGTGATGGCGGGATTCATTCCCCCTCTCTATCGCTGCTTTTCGCGATGGAGAGGGGGGCGGGGGGTGAGGTTTCTTTACGGCGCGATGGTGAAGGTGGAGCCAGCGCCGCGTCCGTAGACCTCCGGGAAGTAGAACTCGTAGCCGGTGGTGGGGATGACGTTGAACGTTCCCGGCAGGCCGGCGCGGATGGTATAGACGTACTCGTAGGTGCCGGCCGGCAGGTAGGAGCTGAACAGCACCACCTTCTCGTCGCGGTACTCGATGTTGCTGAACCACCACCAGCCCCAACCCTGGCTGAGCGGGTTCTGCGGGTTCAGCTCCGGCTGGGTGCCGGTCTGCTGGCTGGTGGCGAGGTCCGGGTTGACGGCGTCGCTGCCGGCCGGGATCGGGTCTTCGATGACGACGTAGTACAGGTCGTTGGGCGCGATCACCGTCAGGCGCACGGTGACGAGATCGCCCACCTGCGCGTCGGTGATCGGCGCATTGGTGGCGTCGTCGGCCAGGGTGTAGCGGCGCTCGACGATCAAACCACGGTTGAGCGGTTCGATTTCCGGCACCGGCAGGAAGGCGCGCAGGTGGGCGGTGTAGTACAGGTTACCGTCGCCGTCGCTGCGCTCGATCACGAGGCGGTTGGCCTCATCTTGCAGCATGTCCTGCACCTGCACCACCAGCTCGGTCGCCTCGCGGACGTTGTCGCTGGTGGCTGTGCCTTCGGCCAACTGCTCGCCGTTCAGGCTGGCGCTGAAGGTGTAGTCGGGCGTTAGCTCGCCGGTGACCACCATCCAGTCGGTCAGCGCCATGATCGACCAGGCCGTCTCCTGGGTCGTCTCCCAGGCGTCGGCCTGACGGGCGACCATCAGCCAGCGGACGACGTTCGGGATCAGGTCGCTGTCGGGCAAAATCTGCGTCAGCGCCTGGAGCACGATGGCGGTGCTGCGGGTGTCGGTGTTCCAGTTCCAGTAGTCGCGGCTGGCTTCTTCCCAGTGCGCGCCGGTCGCGCTGAGGATGGCGCTGCTGACGAGGTCCGACGCCAGTGTGTCGACGCGGCTGTCGCCGGCGTCGATGCTGTTCAGCGCCATTGCCAGGAAGGCGTGGGCGTAGTGGTCCAGCCGCGCGCGGCTCTCGTAGAGCGTGGCGCTGCGGGCGACGTCCGGCGCGCCGGTGCGGGCCAGCACGTAGAGCACGAATGCCTGCCGGTTCAGCTTCCAGGTGTCGATGCTCTGGCTGGGCACGATCATTGTGCCGGTGAGGTACCGCTGCGCCCGGCTGATGGCGCTAGCGGTGACTTCGAAGCCGTTCTGGTCGGCCTCGTACAGTCCAAGCAGGGCATAGGCCGTGACCAGCGGGTCGCTGACGTCCTGGACGAACCAGCCCCAGCCGCCGTCGACGTGCTGCTGGGCGTAGAGCCGCTGGACGGCGTAGCGGACGTTGAAGTCGAGGCCGGCTTGCAGGTCGGCGTCGGCCAGCCCGAAGGTTTCGAAGGCGCGGTAGGTCATGATGTTGGGCAGGAAGCGGCTGACGGTCTGCTCGGTGCATTGGTACGGGTAGTTGCGCAGATAGTCGAGCGCGTCGAGCGTGGTCGCCGCCAGCGACGGCTCCAGCGAGACGGTCAGCTCGCCCTGGGTGACGTCGAACGTGCGCGGCAGGGCGATGGCCTCGGTGACCGAGCCGCCCTCACGCAGCACGCCGCCCGTGCCGACGGTTTCCGGCGCTTCGAACTTGAGCACCGGCAGCAGGCGGGCATCGCCCTGGCCGAGCGGCGGCTTGCTGGCGTCGGTGTAGTCGCCGCCGTTGCCGCTGGCGTAGAAGGTCAGGTCGATGGCGGTCACGTCTTCGACCAGCACCGGCCAGTCGATGCGGGCGCGTCCGCCGGCCGGGATGGTGACGGTCTGGACGGCGTCGCCCTGGAAGCTGACGCCGCTGGCTTCGAGCGTCACTTCGACTTCCTGCTCGTCTTCGGTGTTGTTGTTGACGACCGCCGCCAGGCTGACCTCGTCGCCGACGACGAAGAAGCGCGGCGTGACCGGCCGGATCAGCAGCGGCTTGGTGCTGAGGATGTCGTAGGTGGTCTGGCCGACGCGCAGGTTGCCATCCTCGCCGCTGGTGACGGCGCGGGCATCCAGCCGCCAGGTGGTCAGGTTGTCGGGCAGGGTGACGTCGAAAGTGGCGACGCCGTTCTCGTCGGTCGTGAGCGTGGCGTTCCAGTAGGCGGTGTCGACGAACTCCTCGCGGATGTCGAAGATGCCGCCCTCGCCGAAGCCGCCGCCGCCGCCCTTGATGGTGTCGAGCACCGTCTGGGTGAGCTGGTCAGTGTTGATGGTCAGCGGCGTGCTGGTCTGGACCGAGAGGCCCTGCTGGCCGTAGAAGAAGCTCATCAGCGGGATGCTGTTCGGGTCGCCGATGGCGAGCGACGCCGCGTCGGTCAGCCCGACGCCGACTTCGGCCTGGACCGGCTGGCCGCTGAAGTCGGTCGCCGTCACGGTGAAGGTGACGGTATCGCCGGGGCCGGCCTGCTCGACGCTCGGCTCGATGGTCAGACTCAGCTCTTTCTGCTGGGGGTCGACGGCGAGCTGGATGAGGCCCATTCGGAAGGCCGCGACCGGGTTGTTCTCGTCCACGCCCTTGACCAGCATGACGCTGACGTAGACGTTGGGCGCGTAGTCCGCCTCGATCGGCAGGCGGTAGATGAACGAGTTGCTCGCCATCGTCACGCGCTCGGCGTGGAGCACGTCGCCGCGCTCGACCGTGATGAGCGCTTCGGTCGTCCCCTGGAACGGCGAGGCGATCAGGATTTCGGCGGTGTCGCCGACTTCGTAGGCGTTGGCGTCGGAGACGAGATCGATGCGGTTGCTGTTCTGCTGACGCCAGGCGATGTAGTCGCTGCTGGAGACCCACATGGTGTTCGAGGCGACGACGCGGTTGCCCTCGGAGTCGCGGGTGCGGGCGGTGATTTTGAAGACGCCGCCGTTGGGAGGCGTGAAGGTGTATTCGGCCTTGCCGCCGGCGTCGGTCGCGACCGTGGCTTCGGCGACCGGGATTTCTTCGACTTCCCAGCTCCAGGTGGTGCGGCCGTATTCGTCCTGCTCCTGCACGCTGGACCAGCGTCGCTCGACCACTTCGACGTCGAGCGACTGGCCGGTGACCGGCTCGCTGTCCCAGTCGACCGCGATCAGGTCGACGGTGGTTTCGTCGCCGGCCAGACCGACGTAGTCACGCGGGGCGACGCCGACGTAAACCGTGCCCTGATGGACGATGACCTCGGCGCGGCCGGCGACGGCCTGGCCGCTCTCGTCGGTGACGACGGCTTCGATGGTGAAGACCTGGCTCTGGGTCGAGTCTTTCAGGTCGGCCGGAATCTCGATGATTGTTTGGCCGCTGGCGTCGGTGGTGGCCGTGCCGTTGGCGATCTGCTCGCCGCCGCCGCCGTAGTATTCGCTGGGGCCGCCGTCGGCGTCGTAGTCGACGAAGCTGTAACGGCCGCCGCCCTGATAGTCGAAGAAGTAGGGCGCGGCGACGACCGAGTATTCGACCGCCGCGTCGCTGACCGCGCCGCCGAAGTAGAAGGTGCTGTCCACCAGCACGCGAATGGTGCTGTCCTGGACGACGGCGTCCTGTTCGGGCGTGACTTCGACCTGGAATTCGGGCAGGCGGTATTCGGCCACGTCGAAGCCGACCTGCGCCTCACCCCAGTAGTACAGGTCGACTTCTTCGCTGGGGAGCTGGGCGACGATGCGGTAGTGGCCGAGCGGCGCGTCGGCGGCGATGTCGAAGGTGGCGTTGAAGGTGCCGTAGGGCGTCAGCGGCAGCGTTTGCTCGAAGACGACGTCGCCGCTCTCGTTGAAGATCTGCACCGGGATTTCGGCGAAGCTCGGCAGCGTGTAGCGCACGTCATCGCGGGCGCGGACCACGCCGCGGAAGTAGACCGGCTGGTCGGGACGGTAGACCGGGCGGTCGGTGTAGAGGTAAGCGCGATATGGCTCTGGCTGGCTCTGGAAGTTCTGGCCGAACATCCACGGGTCGATGCCGTCGACCCACTGGTTGTAACCCAGGCCGAACTCGTCGCCGCTGTCCAGCACCGCCAGCACCGGCGTATACAGGTTATCCAAACGCGGGATGTCGACGCGCAGCAGGCCATCGGCGTCGGTCACGCCGCTACCCAGCTCGGTCCAGCCCTGGCCGTAAATCGCGATCGGCGCGTCGGCCAGCGGCTCGCCGGTATCGACGTTGGTCGCCCAGACCAGGACGCTGTCGAGCGCGAGTTTCATCGTCAGGTTGGCGGTGCCGACGATCATCATGTGGCGCGTCGGCCGGTATTGCATGGCGGCCGTCTCCGGGCTGGACGCGGTCAGGAAGTAGACGCCGGGCGCGAGCGGGCCGCCGTCCTCGGTTTCGGAGACAGTTGTTTCGGTGGTGGCGGCAGCGGCGCTGACGTCGAGGTAGTACTCGGTGGCGTCACCTTCGGCGACCCAACCGGTGCTGTCGTCGCGCAGGCGGACTTCCCACCAGAGCAGGCCGTTGAAGCATTCCGGCCCGCCGATGATGGGGAGCTGGTAGTCGCGGTAGAGCCGGGCGACGACTTCGCCATCGGGCGGGGCGCTGCGGACGCGCAGCGCTTCGTCGGCCAGCGTGACCACGGCCACGTCATCGACGCGCAGGCGTGAGGCGGGCGCGCCTTCACAGGTGGCGGCCGGGTTGTCGTCGGTCGCGCCCAGGTCCAGCAGCTCGTAGCGGCGCTGGTTTTCGGGCGTGTCCGACGGGATGGTCCACTGGCGGCGCAGGTCGGTGCGCGCCGGCAGGAAGTTGTCCAACGCCTGATAGCTGTTCTCGTCGGTCACGATCGAGCCGAACTGCTCCAGCGACAGGTCGTAGAGCGCCAGATTCACTTCGCTGACGTTGCGGTGGGTCAGGAAAAGCTGGGTTTCCGGGTTGTGGGCGTTGTAGAAGCCCATTTGCCCCGGCGTTTGCAGCATCACGTCCGGCTCGTAGGGCGCGGTGAAGAAGGTGACGACGCGGCCCTGGTCGATGGTGTTGCCGTAGATGTCTTCCATGCCGGGCGCGATGGTGATGGTGTAGGTCGTGCTCGGCTCGACCGGGAACGAGAGCGAGTAGGAGTTGTCCCAGTCGCTGTAGTAGTCGTCGGCTTCGCGCCACGGCTCCGGCTCGACAGTGATCTTGTCCTCGATCGTGTCGGCGTTCATGGGCGAGGCGAAGAAGATGGTGAAGCTGGTGTAGGGCGAGACGCCGCCTTCGCCGTCGGCCGGGCTGGTGTTGAGGATGGCCGGGGCGGGGACGGTGGCGAAGGTGAAGCTGTTTTCGCCGGTCAGGGGTGCGCCGCCGGACGCAGCCAACGCGTTCGCGCTGTCGATCTCGACCACGTAGCGCGTGCCGAGCGCCAGCCGCTCGTCGGGCGTGAAGAGCAGGCCGAGGCCGTCGTCGGTCCAGAGGAAGTCGCCGGCGATGGGCGGGCTGTCGTCGCGGTCGAGGCGCAGGCTGAAGGCGGCTTCGACGCTGGCTTCGTCCATCGGGTGGGTGAAGGTGATCTGGACGGAGTCGTCGAGGGCCACGTTCTCGGCCAGGTCTTGCGGCGTGACCGAGACGATCTCCGGCTGCGAGGTGGTGAAGGACCAACTGTAGTCGTCAGCCAGCGTCGTGCCATCGGCCGCTTCCAGCCCGGCGTCGACGGTGACGGTGTAGGTTTGACCGGCGGCGAAGGCCAGCGTTGGCCGGAAAACGTAAATCGAGGTGTTGAGCCATTCGCCCGCGCCTTCGACGGCCGGGGCGATGGTCAGCGGGTCGGGCAGGGTGTCCGTTTCTTCGGCGATGCCGAGCGGCACGACCGGGCGATTGAAGATGACGGTCACGGCGGCGTCGCCGGTGATGCCGGTCGCGCCATCGGCCGGCAGGACTTCGGTCACTTCGAGCGCGCCGACCGGCAGGAAGGCGAGGGTGATCGGCTCGGCCAGTTGGCCGCCGTCCTCGGCGCGCAGGGCGTTGCCGACGGTGAGGGTGTAGGCCGTGCCGGCGGCATAGTCGGCGGTGGGCGTCCAGGTGAGCGAGGCGTCGTCGGCGCTGCACGTCAGGCTGCCGTCGAGCGCCGGCTCCAGCGTGAGGGCGGCTTCGGCGGTGGCGCAGTCGACCGGACGATCGAAGTACAGGGTGATCCCCTGGCCGGGCGTTAACGACGCGCCATCGGCGGGGCTGGAATCAATCAGTTGAAAAAAGGTGTCGCTAACCGTAGGTTCTTCGGTCGGCGTGTCTTGCGCGGTGATGCCCGAAACGCTGAGCAGCACGATGACCAACAGGAAAAAAGATAATCGACGCATAGAAACATGCCCCCTTGGCTATGCGCGAATCGAATCGCATTTCTATGAACTCATTATAAGGCCGCTGCCGCCTGGGACCACGCGCCAACCCGACGCCTTGCCGACGCAGACGCGCCGGTCGCCCACGCGCTGCACTACGCCCGACGCGGCCCAGGCAAAACGCGGCCGAGGTGGCGGCCTCTGCTCTCTATACGCTGGGCCGGGGCGATTTGTTCCCGATTGGCTCCACGGAAGCGGCGGGACCGACTTTCGGGTGGCTGGGTCACCATTTAAATGGTGAAATTTCGTCGGGTGCATTTTCTTCGCTCAAATGAGGGAAAAGAAATGGTGAAATAATGGTGTGGAAATGGACCGGAAAATGGTTCCTAAATGGTAGGGAAATGGCGGCTTAACACAAAAATGGTGAAGGCCACCGTTTAAACGGAGAAATTTCGTGTTGGCGCATTTTCTCCCTCAAACGAGCGTTGGAAAACGGCGCAGAAACCGGGCGGAAACCGACCCAAAAACGGCGCGTAAACGGCCGGAAAACGGCGGCTTAACCCAAAAACGGTGGAGGCGATTTGTTAAGGTGCGCTGGCGACGATGAGGCATGAAAAACACCACACATGGCGGCGTCTTATGCGTGGTTGGGTAGGTTAAGGATAGTATATACCCGACGAGAATTATGGTGATTGTTACAGTGGGAGGAACCGCGAGGAGGGGCGATGGCAGCGGGGTTGGCGGTGGGGAGCGTGCGGTGGACGATCAATCGCCCGGCGCACGTATCGGGGAATGCACCTGAAGGGTGAGATGGTTTCTTTAAGCGTTCGATGATATGGCCCTCACCCCCGGCCCCTCTCCCTCAGGGAGAGGGGAGAAAGGCCGAATCTGGGAATGGGTCGGCACCTGGAAATTGGCCTTAAGAGTTTTGACAAACAAGCTCAGATATGGACACGCTGTAGCGTGTCCCATAGGCACCAAGTTAGGCGACGTTGAGCTTGTCGCGCCGCCCGCCGGACGATAAATCGTCCGGCTACGTATAGGTGAAAGCCGGCTAAAGCCGACTCAAATCGCCATTGGGCAGCGTCTCGTCTTTTCGTTTATTGAGCGCAAAAACCCTTAACTTGGCGCCTATGGGACACGCTGCGTGTCCCTACACACCCGTTTCGTGAGGGCTACCCAGAGTGGAGGGAGCAGTGGGGGGATTAGAGCAGCGGTACGTGGGTGAAGGGCAGGTTGAACAGGTTGGCGAATGCCTGCCATTCGAGCGCGGCGACTTCGCGGATGAGATTGCGGGCGTAGTTGAACGGGCCGAGGTAGGCGACCGAGGACGGCGTGGTGAAGGCGGTGATGCCGGTGCTGTTGAACAGCCAGTCGGCGCGCAGCAGGTGGTAGCGGTCGCTGACGACGACGGCGGTCGTCCAGCCGTGCGCGTCCATGATCTCTTTCGAGTAGATGGCGTTTTCCTGGGTGCTGCGGCTGCGGTTTTCGAGCAAGATGGCGTCTTCGGGGACGCCGGCTTCCAGCAGCAGCTCTTTGCAGGCGTCGGCTTCGCTACGGGTGGCATACCAGGGGGTGCCGCCGGTGCAGATGACGTTGGGCGCGTGGCCTTCGTGCCAGAGCACGGCGGCGCGGGCGGTGCGGTAGCGCTGGGCGGCGGTGGGGTTGCCGTTGCGGTTGAGTCCCGCGCCGAGGACGATGAGCGTGTCGACGTCGGTGACGTGGTCCTGGTAGCCGTAGGTGTGGACGGCGACGGCCAGCAGCAGCGAGACGACGAACCAGAGCGCGAACAGGGCCAGGAGAATGCGCCCCCACCAGGAGCGGCGGATAGCGCGGAACACAGTGCGAATAGGCTTCAGAGCGGCGACTCCCATTCCTTGGGCGAACCGCGCGCTATTATAGCCGGGATAACCGGTGGGGGTGGATGAGTGGTGGCTATGAAAGTGGCGGATAAGAACAGACGCCCATATTGCTATGGACGCCAGTTGCCGCGCTGATGAACTATCTGAGCGCTGTGTCGTTATTTCCGGCCGGATTTGTTCTTGGTGCGGTCGACCGGCCGGGGGGCCTGGTTGGGCGGGCGTGACTGCGGCAGCGGCTTCTTCTTGATGTCGTTGCTGACAACGCCGGTCTTTTTGATGGACGGAACAGACGGGTCCGGCGCGGTCGCTGGTTTGTCTGGTTGTTTCTCTTCAGGTGACTTACTCATGATGTCTCTCCTTGGTGGAAGTTTCGATCCAGCGTATCGATATAACATTACACCTTTCTATGCTCTAATGATACCAAAAATAAAACAGGGGCGGTCTTACGACCACCCCTGTTGTTATCTACAGGACTAGCACTCGCTGTAGCCGCAGGTCAGGCACTTGCGGCAGCCCTCGGCGCGGATGAGTGAGACGGTGGCGCAGCTTGGGCAGATGTCCGCGCCCGACAGGACGCCGAACGTCGCTTCATCGTGCTCGTGCTCGTGGCCGTTCACCATGAAGTTGACCGGCGCGGTGGCCGTCACGGTTTCCTGCGAGATCGGCAGGGAAAGCTGACGCGCCTCGTCGCGGCGGAAGTAGTTTTCGACAATCGCACCGGCGACGGCGTCCGGCAGCGACATAACGCGGTTCGGCCCCATGCCGACCGAGCGCGAGCCGCCGATGCCCTGCAACTGATCGACGATCAGGCGCAGCATCTGCATACGGTTGGTGGGCGCGACTGAGCGCAGTTGCAGCGAGATGAGGCGGCCGAGACCCTCGGCGTCGGCTTGCAGGTCGCTGCCGGCTTTGCCGGGGGCGGTGATGAAAATTTCGAACGGCTGCCCATGCTCATCGCTGTTCATGGTGATGTAGGCGGTGCCGAACGGCGTATTGGTGGTGACGGTCACGCCGGACAGGCGCTTCGGGCGCGGGTAGACGTGGTGCGGCGTCGCCACCTGCGAGACTTCGACCGCCTTGACGGGTTCCGGCTCCGGCGCTTTTTCTTCCTTCAGCATCAGCACCTGCTCGGAGCGGCTGCCGTCGCGGTAGATGGTGCCGCCCTTGCAGCCGAGGTCGTACATGAGCTGGTACAGCTCGCGCGTCTGCTCGACCGTGTAGTGGTTGGGCACGTTGCAGGTCTTGCTGATGGACGAGTCGACCCAGCGCTGGATGGCGGCCTGGACGCGGACGTGGTCTTCCGGCAGCAGGTCCATCGCCGTGACGAAGTAGTCGGGCAGGGCCGCGCCGGGGTGGGCGTCGTAGTATTCCTTGACGAGCGGCACCTGCTCCTCGTGGAGGCCGAGGCGGCTCTTGCGATAGTAGACCCAGGAGAAGAACGGCTCGATGCCGGTCGAGGTGTTGACCATCGTGCCGGTGGTGCCGGTCGGGGCCTGCGTCAGCAGCGTGACGTTGCGGATACCGTTCTGGCGCACCTTCTCGCGCAGGTCCTTCGGCATCGACTGCATGAAGCCGCTCTGGACGAACTTGTCGCCGTCGAATTCCGGGAAAGCGCCCTTTTCCTGGGCCAGCTCGACCGAGGTTTCGTAAGTGGCGCGGGTCATGAAGCTGTAGAGCTTGTCGATGAAGGTGACCGACTCCGGGCTGCCGTAACGAATGCGCAGGCGGATCATCAGCTCGGCCAGACCCATGTTGTTCAGGCCGACGCGGCGCTCGCCCAACTGCTGCTGCTCGTTTTCGTGGAAGAAGTAGGGCGTCGAGTCGATGACGTTGTCGAGGAAGCGGGTGGCGTAGCGGGTGGCCTGACCCAGGTCGTCCCAGGCGACGTCGTCGTTCTCCTCGTCATAGAAGCGGGCAAGATTGATCGCGCCGAGGTTACAGACGGACCACGCCGCGAGCGATTGTTCGCCGCAATTATGAACGACCATGCCATTGGCGACGAACGAGTGCGTCAGCGGCTCGGTCAGGTCGAAGACCATCTCGACGCCATCTTCGACGATGCTTTCGACGCTGGCGGTGAAGCTCTCGCTGTAGGTGCCACGCACGCCACGGCTGATGTAGTTTTCGAGCTTGTCCTGCTTGTAGCTCATCAGGAAGCCGATTTCACGGGCGAAGACGTCCATGTTGCGCTTGCTGATGACCAGCTCGTGCTGGGCTTCGCACCAGTAGGCTTTCGGCTGACGGTTGGCGTCGGGCATCTGGCGGTAGCCGGCAGCGCGCCGTTCGGCGTAAATGCGGCTGGCGACGCCAAAGTTGAGCAGCAACTGCTGGACGCCCTCGAGCAGCGCCATCTGGTTAGCGGCCAGGCGAACGCTGCCGCCCTTCGCGCCGCCATCCTGGAAGCTGCCATCGGCGGTGAACAGCGCCTGCAAGAAACCGCGCTGCATGTCCTCGCTGCCGGTGAAGACGGTTTCCGGCACACGGTGCTTGATTTCGGTCAGGCCGTGCTCGGCGGCGATCGCATGGAGACGCGTCGAGCTGACGCGCGCTTCGTCGCGTTCAAGCACCTGGGTCACGCCAACGTTGTAGGCGCGGTTGGCGACGGTGCGGTTGGCGACGAGCGCGTTGACGTGCTGCGCGAAGACCGGGGCCAGTTCCTGCTTCTCTTCGCCAAAGAACGAGAGAACGGCCTGATCCTGCTTGACAGTGCCATCGCCGACCAGCCAGCCGAGAACGCGGCCCAATTCCAGCGAGCCGGTGACGCCGAAACCGCCCTTGCGGTTCAGAATGTGCAGCTTGTCGCCCGGTTGCAGGTTTTGCAGCTCCACCCAACCGCGCGTCGTCATGAAGCGGTGATCGGCGGTGGCGCGCAGGTGATAGCCTTCTTTGGTTTGCAGGCGGAAGACCGGTTTCGTGCCGGTCAGGAAGACGCGCGAAGCCGGGGCCGTGGTCTGTTCGTGGCCGAAGCGGCCATCGATGACCGGGTTCACGTTCTGCTCGCTGTCGAACAGATCGCGGGCGCGTTTCAGGCCGGCGTCGGTGTAGACGAGCGTATCGCCGGTCACGCAAGGATTCGTGCATATAAGCGGTGCGAAGTAGTGGCTGTTACTCATGCGGTTACTGCGCTCGCCAAACCAGATTCCCGGCTCGGCGCTGGCCCAGGCGCTTTCGATGATGGCGTCCCAGACTTCGCGCGCCTTGATGGTTTTGTATTCGACCACGCGGCGGCCGTTGGAAATCCAGCGGTCGATATCGCCGTCCCAGTCCTGGTCGTAGTTCGTTTCGCTGGTGTCGGGGAACATCAGCGTCCAGTCGTCGTCGCGCTTGATGGCGTCCATCAGCTTGTCGGAGACGTTGACGCTGATGTTGGCGTTGGTGATCTGGCCGGCGGTGCGCTTGCTGTTGATGAAGTCGAAGATGTCCGGGTGCCAGTCGTTCAGGATGAGCATCAGGGCGCCGCGCCGGCTGCCGCCCTGCTCGATGAGGCCGGTCACAAAGCTGTAGAGTGCGCCCCACGAGACCGAGCCGCTGGAACGGCCGTTGACGCCCTTGACGAAGGCCGCACGCGGGCGCAGCGTCGAGATGTTGATGCCGACGCCGCCACCGCGCGACATGATCTCGGTCATGCGGTGCAGCGTCTCGATGATGCCGCCGCGCGAGTCGCTAGGCGAGGGGATGACGTAGCAGTTTGAAACAACAACGCCGGCCGAGACGAAGGAATGATCTTCCTCGACCTCAATGTCCATCACTGTACCGGAATAGTCCTCGGTACTGATTTGCTCGATCCGAATCCACTTTAGCCCATCGTACTCAAGATAGCTCTTGAGATCATGGGAACGCTCAGGAGATGCTACGCCGAAGAATTGCTCGAACAGAGCATCGCATTCCGAGCCGGTTCCAGTGAGGCGATAGGAAGGGTGCTTGCCGAGACGGTGTGTGTTTTCCTTGATCGAGAAGAAATAGCCAAGTCGCAGCAGAAGCTGATGCACCTGAACGGTAAGACTCCGGTTGGCAAGCAGAATGCCGATGTACTTGCCAGAGACGTAACCGTCAGCCTGGAACAGACCTTTCAACAGGCTCAACGTCAGCTCAGGCGGCATATGCATCAGATGTTCGGGAATGAACTTGCCGTAGCTGTACGCCCCCAAGAACGCTTTGAAGAATTCGCCGAGCGACATTGAATTCGCCCAAACGTCATACCAACGCCCGGTGCTGCTCAGCTTGAGGGCCGTCGGAATACCGAACTTCTCCTCAATGATGCGGGCGACGTTCTCGGCTTCCGGTTTCTCGTCCAGGTTGAAGACAATCTTGATGCCTGACGGGATATCCGTGCCAGTGCGATGGGTAATGCAGCCATCGCCGAGCCAGCGGCCAAACAGATAGCAGAGATCGTCATCCAGGGCGACAGTGGCGTTAAGGCTGTAATGCGTCCCATGCGTCTCGATTTGACCGCTTTGATTCCGCAGGGTCTGCTTAAATGCTTTTCCGTCAGCAATGCGGTAGTTGCCCAGGTAGTCGGCCATATAGATTGGCTCAGGCGGGCATTCTTCAGCATTATAGGCGACAGCCAGGTAGTCACCTGTTTGTAGTTCTTTCGCGGGAATCCAGTCCGGCTCCTGCTGTAAGCGCAGACCGTCTCGCGAACGATGTTTGTTGACCCATGCCGCGCGAATCGCCAGGATTTTGTGGTCACCGGTGACACGCAGCTCATCGTAGCCGAGCTTTTTCGGCTGGATCACATACAGCAATTCTGTTGTTTCACGCTCGAACTTGTGCCGTACCGGTCGCAGACGATTCCGACCGGTAACGACAAAATCGCCGACTTTCACGTCGCCAATGGGGCGATAGCCATCTGACGTCAGAATTTCCTGCTCAGGCGGCATGCAATTGTAATAGGTCAGCGCCTGGTCGGTGCCGGCGGCGGCCAGAATGCGGCCGGCGGGGACGAACTTCCAGTCGTCCAGCAGCCAGCGGAAGCGGCCCGACCACTCTTCTTGCAGCTCCGGCGTGGCTTCGACCTGGGCGATGCCACGGGCGACGCGGTCCATCATCTGGCCGGGGTCGGTTTCCAGGGGTTTGTCGACATTTTCGATGTCGCGGGTGACCGTTTCGCCGTCGAGCAGCTCGATCGTGACCGTCGGCAGGTCGAGACCGGTGACTTTGCCAATCTCGCGCTGGCCGGTTTTGCCGTCGACCACCACGATCACGGTATCGCCGAGAGTGAGGGTTTCGCGCGTCATGTCCTTCTGGGCATAACGGTCCAGGAATATCTTGTAGCCGAGTTCGTGGAGGGCATTCCGTTGTTTGTGAGCCGGGGCTTGCACCATAGGGTTTCATCCTCTTAACAATAACTGAAACGGAACACGGGAAAAAGAGTGCGCCCGATTGGCGCAGTGCAGCGACAAACGAACGCCTGCCGGTTGGGGCGCGAATTCGACCGTGTTCTCGTTTTTTCAGACGATTAGAGTGAGATGCGTCTTACGTTTAAACGTCTGTAGACGCCCTTGTTGAAATGCTTAGAACCGTACTTTAGCATGGGCCACACGCTTTGACAAACGCTATGCGCGCCAATTTTGGTTAGAAAATCCGTGCGGTAACCGGAACTTTTCCCATACTAAACCACAATCCCACAGGGCCGTGGACCGCCCCCTCGCAGCCCACCGGAGCCGAAAAACAAAGGAACTGAGCACCGGCGGCGCTCAGCTCCCCGATGTGGCGTCGAACTAGCGCCGCTTGCGCAGGAAGGTCGGGATTTCGATATCGTCCTCGTCGTAGACGCGGGCGCTGAAATCGGGCTGCGGCGGCTGCTGGGGCCGGGGCTGGGCCGGCGGTTGCTGGGTTGGGCGGGCCGACTCGGACTGCTGCGAGGTGGGCGGCACCGGGTCGTTATGGCGCTGCTGTGGGGCCGGCGCAGGCGTGGAGGTGCGCTGCGGCGCGCGGAAGGCCGGTTGCTCCATCTTGCGGGCGACGCGGCTCTGCTCGAAGCCGGTGGCGATGACGGTGATGCGAATCTCGTCGCCCATCGTTTCGTCCATCTGCGCGCCGAAGATGAGGTTGACTTCGGGGTGCGCGCTCTCCTTGATGAGCGCCGCCGCTTCGTTGACCTCGAACAGGCTCAGGTCCGGGCCGCCGGTGATGTTGAACAGGATGCCACGCGCGCCGTCGATGGTGACGTCGAGCAGGGCGCTGCTGATGGCGGCTTCGGCGGCACGGCGAGCGCGGTCATCGCCTTCGGCGCGGCCGACGGCCATGAGCGCCGCGCCGCCTTCCGACATGATGGTGCGCACGTCGGCGAAGTCGAGGTTGATGAGCGCCGGGACCGTGATTAGCTCGGAAATGCCCTGAATACCCTGGCGCAGCACGTCGTCGGCCAGCGAGAACGCCTGCTGAAGGCTGGCGCGCTTGTCGGCGATCTGGAGCAGGCGGTCGTTGGGGATAACGATCAGGGTGTCGACCTGGCTCTTGAGCGCTTCGATGCCGCCTTCGGCGGACTGCTGGCGCTTGGCGCCTTCAAATGTGAACGGACGCGTGACCACGCCGATTGTCAGCGAGCCAAGCTCCTTGGCGATCTGCGCGATGACCGGCGACGCGCCGGTGCCGGTGCCGCCGCCCATACCGCAGGCGATGAAGATCATATCCGCGCCACGGAGGACTTCGTACAGCTCGTCGGCGCTTTCTTCAGCGGCTTTACGGCCAACTTCGGGGTTGCCACCCGCGCCCAGGCCGCGAGTCAGCTTGTCGCCAATGCGCACTCGCGTCTTGGCCTTCGACAGCATCAACGCCTGGTTATCCGTATTGACCGAAATAAAATCAACCCCGCCGAGACCTTCGGCAATCATCCGGTTTACCGCGTTTCCGCCGCCACCGCCAACGCCGACGACCTTTATCTGCGCGAAATTCTCACCCGGAATGAAGTCATCCATCGTCAACCCTTCCTCACAACCGTCTCGTTTTCTTAATGCGGGATTAATGGCCTAATTGTAGACCGTTTCGAATAGGGCGCAACTGCTAACGGTCATCGTCGGGCAGGAAGCGCCGGAGGATTCCGCTCAGCATCTGGCCGATCTTCGCGCCGGGCGCGCTGCCGTTGCTCTCTGGCTGCATCTGGTGCATCGAGTCCATTTGCAGGCCCAGACGCAGCAGGCCGACGCTGGTGCTGTAGGCCGGGCTGCGCAGGGAGTCGGCCATGCCGGTCAGCCGTTCCGGCCGGGCGATGCGCACCGGCACGCCGAGCGCCTGGGTGGCGACTTCGCGAATGCCGGGCAGCAGCGCGCAGCCGCCGGTGAGGACCGCGCCGGCGCGCAGCAGACCATCGTAGCCGGAGCGCTTGATCTCTTTCTGGACCATCTCGAACAGCTCTTCGACGCGCGCTTCGATGACCTGGGCCAGCTCGTTGCGGCGCGCTTCCATCGGCATACCTTCGCCGAAGGGCTGGACGACCAGCGATTCGAGCGGGTCGACCGAGCGGGGCAGGGCGTGGCCGTACTGGACCTTGATGGCTTCGGCGTCTTCGAAGGGAATGTGCATCCAGTGGGTGATGTCGTTGGTAATCAGGTCGCCGCCGACCGGGATAACGGCCGAATGCCAGACTGAGCCTTCGATGAAGAGCGCCATGTCGGTCGTGCCGCCGCCGATGTCGATGAGGACGACGCCGGACTCGCGTTCCTGGTCGGTCAGGACGGCGTCGCCAGAGGCGAGCGGGTTGAGGATAAAGCGGTCGACGTAGACGCCCGCGCCCTCGACGGCTTGCTCCAGGTTGGCGATGCTGGTGGAGGAGGCGGTGATGATGTGGACCTGGACTTCCAGCCGGAAGCCGTGCATACCGATCGGGCTGCGGACGCGGTCCTGGCTGTCGAGCGAGTAACTGCGCGGGATGACGTGCAGCACTTCGCGGTTGTGCGGAATGGCGATGGCGCGGGCGGCGTCGATCGCTTTGTCGAGATCATCCACGCGGACGCCGCGCTGGCCGGTGATGCCGACCGCGCCGCGACTGTTGATGGAAGCGATGTGATGGCCGGCGACCGAGACGAAGGCGCGGCTGATGTCGAAGCCGCTGCTGCGTTCGGCCTTGTGGACAGAGGCGGAGATCGAAGCCGTCAACTGGCCGATATCGGTCACGATGCCCTTTTTCATGCCGCGGCTCGGCTCGACGCCGGCGCCAACGATGAAAATATCGTCAGGGCGCACCTCGCCAACGATGGTGCAGACCTTTGTCGTGCCAATATCGATTCCGACGACCAGTTCCCTCATGTCCGTCTAGACCCCTCCAGGACATCCGCTAATCAGGCTACAGTAAAACGGCTTATCAGGGTTGACGACATTGATCTCGCTCGGCTGGATGCCGCGCGCCTGTAAGTTCCCTACAATAGCATTGTAAATCAAAATGCGCTCCGGCATATCCGTGCCTGCGCCGAACCAGGCGTCCCAGCCGCGTTCGTCCTTGAAGCCGAGGCCGCGATCCGGGTTGTAGCGCAGCACCGTCAGGTCGGGGCGCAGCTCGTGGAGCTGGAGCGCGCCGTTGACGACGTCGGGGTCGATCTGGATCTCGGTGCTGATCGGGCCGTCGGCCATCTCGGCCGAGACGCGGACGAGGTCGGGCCGGTCTTCCCACTGGCGCATGACGCGGCCTTGCAGGTCGATCCAGGCGGCGACGCCGGCTTGATCCCAGACGACGGCCGGCTCGCGCTCCTGAACGACGATCTGGACCATTTGCGGCGGCCAGCCGATGTGGACGATGGCGTCGGCGACGGTGGGCGAGCGCAGGATGGCGGCGCGGACTTCTTCGGGGTCGACCCAGAAGACGTGCATGTTGGCGATGCCGGTGAGCGCGAAGACTTCTTCTTTGGTCATGTAACGCAGGCCACCGACGGCGACGCTACGAATGTAGAAGGCGTCGGCGGCGAAGAACAGGAAGAGCACGGTGGCGAGACTGAGCACGATGAGGCCGCTAAACAGCCGCCAACTGACGTACACGCGGCCTTCGGAGCCGTGCGGAATGGCAGGCCCGTCGATCTCGTCGCGGGGCTTGAGCGGGCCGCGCCAGATGGCGGGAACGCGGGTATCGCGCCGCGCGTCGCGCGACCGTGATGTCATTGCGGTCTGTTTCATGGCTCGTCGTGCGGCTCAGGCATCCATCCCCAAGCCCCAACTATACTCCCATCGACTCATCGCGGCTAGTTAGCATTGAACGAATAACGAAAGGTGTTAAGACATCGTGACTGTAGGTAAGGGACAAAGCTCACTCTATGTTCAAGCGCACCTTTTTAGCATAGCGGTTCTTTAGCAATAAGATTGTGTCTCGCAATGCTTCTAATTCCTCGATTAAGTAGCTGAGTTCGTACCAGACCGGGTCCGCTAATTGACCGGCTTTCAAGCCCTCAATGATCGCTTCTAAATCTGAAATCAGGAGGGAAGCGCTGGTCCAGGCGTTTCTGGCTCTGTCAACGGCGTCTCTAAATTCAGTCTCGGTTACAGAGGAACCCCCGTTTCGAGCCAGAAAAATCTCAAATTCGTCATCGCCATAGTCCCAATCACCTCCGATAACAGAGTTTAGAAACGATTGGGCTCGTTCACATAGTTTCCCTTTTAAATGCATGTCTAGCTTAGCGAACCAAGGCTGGTCCTCTTCGAAGGCAACCTGCTCGCAGTAGAGGAGTAGCGGACTGTGGAAAGCCAAAAGCCCTTTCCCGGCGGTGAATCCCCTGGCGATCAAGGGATACAATATCTCACCCGTATCTGCTTCAACACGCGCTGTCCACATGTTTAATTGGCTCCAAAGTTTAGGAGAGGGGCGTTAATTCCACTCGCCCATCAGCTCGACTTCGAGTTCCAGCGTCACGCCGGTGGCCTGCTGGACGGTGTCGCGGACGTGCATGATGAGCGCGTAGTAGTCGCGGGCGGACGCGCCGCCGGTGTTGATGAAGAAGTTGGCGTGGACCGGCGAGACCTGCGCCCCGCCGATGGTATGGCCCTTGAGGCCAGCCAGCTCGATCAGGCGGCCGGCGTAGTCGCCCGGTGGATTCTTGAAGATGCTGCCGAGGCTCGCGCCGGGCGGCTGGGTATGCTTGCGGTGAGCGATGTTGGCGTCCATGCGCGCCTGGATGGCCTCGTGGTCGCCGCGCTCGAACGCGAACAGGGCGGAGAGCACCAGAAAGCGGCGGTCCTCCCGGTGCTTGAGCGCCGAGGTGCGGTAATCGTAGCCCAGCTCGGCGGCGGGGACGGTGCGCGGCGCGGGCTGGCCGTGTTCGAGCAGGGTGATCTCGCGCAGGCTGGCCTGCACGTTGCTGCCATGCGCGCCGGCGTTGTTGACGACCGCGCCGCCGATGGTGCCAGGCACGCTGACGGCCCACTCGAAGCCGGTCAGGTTGTTGCGCAGGCAGCGGCGGGCGAGCGTCGTCAGGCTCAGGCCGGACTCGGCGTAAACCGTGCCGTCGTCGTAGACCTTTAGCCCGCTGACGGCGTTGACGACGACCAGCCCGCGTACGCCTTTGTCGGAGATGAGCACGTTCGCGCCGCCGCCGAGCAGCCGCACCGGGACGCCATCGGCCCAGGCGGCTGAAACGACCGCCGCCAGCATGTCGGTCGACTCGCGGGCGATGTAGAGCATGTCGGCGGGGCCACCCAGGCGAGCGGCGGTGTATTTCGCGAGCGGCTCGTTGTGGAGCACGCCGTCGCCGATGGGAATGTGATAGGTCATATAGATGTGGTCCGTTTCATGGCCCTCACCCCCCGGCCCCCTCTCCCTCAGGGCGAGGGGGAGGGGGAGGGAATCCGGGCTGAGTGGGTTTGTCATTTATGATGTTACGTCGCTGAAGCAGGTCGATGCCGATGCGCGGCGCGTCGCCGGCGCTCATGATGAGGACGACGGCCGGGGCGCGGACGTCGCGGTCGAGCACGGCGACGGCGTCATCCAGCGACGGGGTATGGCGCGCGTCGGGATGGGGCATGGCGGCGACCAGCGCGGCGCTGCTGACACCAGCGACGGGCTGTTCGCGGGCGGCGTAGATGTCGGTGATGAGGACGTGGTCGGCGGCGGCGAATGCCTGAAGATAGGCGGGCATCAACTGCTGCGTGCGGCTGTAGGTGTGCGGCTGCCAGACGGCCCACAGCTCGCGGCCGGGGTAGCGGCTGCGGGCGGCTTCGAGCGTGACGCGAATGGCGGTCGGGTGGTGGGCGTAGTCGTCGACTACCGCCAACCCGTCGACGTCGGCACGGACGTCGAAGCGGCGGCCGGTGCCGGTGAAAGAAACCAGCGCGCGAGCCGACTCCTGTGGCGCGACGCCCTGGCTGTGGGCGGCGGCGATCGCCGCGAGCGCGTTGAGCACGTTGTGGCGGCCAGGGAGTTGCAGCGCGCCATCGGCTACCGCTACGCCGTCGTGCAGCACGGTGAAATGGCTGATGCCGCTCTCGATGCGCAAATCGACCGCGCGCCAGGTCGTATCGGTCGCGTCGATGCTGAAAGTCTCCGTCTGACCGCCGCGCTCGCGCCGGAGATGCGCCAGCACCATCGCCCCGGCGTCGTCGGCGCAGGCAATCAGCAGGCCGTCGCCTGGGACCAACTCGGCAAAATGGACGAACGACGCCATCAGCGCGCCGGGGGTCGGGAAGCAGTCGGGGTGGTCCCATTCGACGTTGTTGACGATGGCGACGCGCGGGCGCAGGCCGTGGAACATGTTGTCGTACTCGTCGGCTTCGATGACGAAGGCCGGTCCATGACCATAGGCGGCGTTCTGGCCGCTGCTGCGAAGGACGCCGCCAATGATGTAGCTGGGGTCGCGGCCGGCTTGCAGCAGAATGTGAGTCGTCATGGCGGTGGTGGTCGTCTTGCCGTGGGTGCCGCTGACGGCGATGACGTCCTGGCCGGCGGTGACGGCGTCGATGATGTCCGAGCGTTTGTAGACCGGGATACCGCGCTCGTGGGCGCGCTGGACTTCGACGTGGTCGGGCGCGACCGCCGACGAGATGATGAGCGCGTCGGCGTCGTTGGCGTAGTCGGCGGCGTGGCCGGCGTGGATGGTCGCGCCATCGCGGGCGAGGGCGTCGGTTTGCGGGTTGGTCGCGCGGTCGGAGCCGGAGACGCGGAAGCCCTTGCCGAGCAGGATGCGGGCGATGGCCGACAGGCCGGTACCGCCGACGCCGACGAGGTGGATGTGTTGGCCGGGGGTTAGTTCAGGCATGGGTGGGTCGCAGTAACGAGTGATGAGTAACGAGTAACGAGTGAAGACGGTGTTGGTAGGACGTTGGCCGCGTTTGGGGCGATTGCCGCGCCGCGACGAGGCGGGGTCAGGGTATCGGCAACGTCAATGTGGGAGGCCGTCGTGTAGGGGAAAGGTGCGCCTTGCCCGTACGAGATGGCCGCCGCATGTTGGTGGGAATCAAACAACATAAACATCCAGTTCGTGGTACGCGCTAGATCATGATGAGGACGATGAGGAACAGGACGATGACGGCCACCGCCAGCAGGTCGCCGTTGCCGTTGATGCCGCCGCCGAGCACGACCAGCGGCAGAATGCTGCGCGCCTGGTCGCTGGGCGAGCCGAGCGCCGGCGCGATGACGTAGGGCGCGAGCGGGTATTCGTTGATGTCGAGAAAGTACCAGATCGAACCCCAGATCAGGTAACCGTTGAGGAAGCCGAGGAAACCGCCGAGCACGCTCTCTTGCAGGGCGTCGCGGCCGGGGCCACGGCGCTCACCGCCGAAGACGGCGCGCGTCTGGTAGGCGAAATAGACGACGACGATGAACAGGCCGGCCTGGACGAAAAAGACCTGATCGCGCGAGACGTTCGCCAGCAGCGTGCCGCGAATGAGCGTGTCGAACTGGAAGAGCGCGAACAGCCCGAGGATGATACCGGCCGTCGAGACGACTTCCTTGGTCCAGCCGCGCAGGAAGCCGATAATCGCGAAGAAAATCGCCATCACCCACAACAGCCCCGCCAATTCGATCATGCCGTTTCTCCCGCGAGACGTAAGAGTTCCTGGCCCACGCGCCAGGCGCTGTCGTGTTCGGCCAGCCGTTGGGCCGCCGCGCGCATGTCGCGCAGTCGTGTCGATGACTCTAACAGAGTACGCACAGTCGGCAAGAGTTGTAACGTCAGGTCGGCATCGTTCATCACCAGTGCCGCGCCGCGCGCCGCCAGATAGTCGGCGTTGACCTTCTGGTAGCGCCAGGCGTGCGGGTAAGGCACGAGGATCGACGGCAGGCCGAAGGCCGGAAACTCGCCGAGCACGCTCGCGCCGCCCCGGCTGACGACCAGATCGGCGGCGGCCATCGCCAGCCCCATCTCGGCGTGCAGGTAGGGGTAGGCGTGGTAATCGGTCGCGTCGGGCAGGGCGGCGCGGGCGGCTTCCACCTGCGGCCAGTCGAGCGTGCCGCTGACGTGGACCACCTGCACGCCGTCGGCCAGCAGCGGCGGCAGGACCGCCAGCAAGGCGGTGTTGATGCTGCGCGCGCCCCGGCTGCCGCCGAAGACCAGCAGCGTCTTGCGCGCCGGGTCGAGGCCGAAATGGGCGACGGCGGCCTCGCGGGTGGCGCTGTGCATCTGGGCGCGCAGCGGGTAGCCGGTGACGACTGTCTGGCCCGGCCGGAAGTAAGTGGCCGAGTCTGGCACGGTGATGGCGACCTTTTGCGCCAGGCGCTGCAACACGCGAATCGCCAGCCCCGGCTCGACATCCGGCAGGTAGATGAGCGACGGCACGCGCAGCAGCCAGGCCGCCAGCGCGACCGGCAGGCCGACCCAGCCGCCGGTGAGCAGCAGCGCGCCCGGCTTGAGACGGCGAATCAGCCCGATGGACTGAAGCGTGCCGGCCAGCACCTGGGCCACGCTGAGCAGGCGGCGCGGCCAGGAGACGCCATGCAGCGGCCCTGACCGGACTTCATGATCGCTGTCGAAGGTGATGCCGGATTCGTCGACCAGCGGGCGCTCGAAGCCGCCCTGACTGCCGACGAAGCTAAGAGAGATGTCGGGCCTTTGGCTTTGAATCGCTTCGGCTACGGCCAGCGCGGGGTAGACGCTCCCGCCCGTTCCCCCCGCTGCGATCAACAGTCGCACTATGATTTCTCCAGTCCGGCGCCCGGGTGCGGGCATTGACGCGTGCCACACTCAGGAGCAGCCCCGCGCCGCCCATGAGGACGACCAGCGACGAGCCGCCGAAGCTGACAAACGGCAGCGGCGCGCCCGTGGCCGGGAGCACCGCCGTCATAACGGCGATATTGAGGAGCGCCTTGGCGGCGATCCAGATGGTGATGCCGGACGCGAGCAGCGCCCCGTACAGGTCGGGCGCGCGGCGGGCGATTTGCAGGCCGCGCACGACCAGGATGACGTATAACAAGACGACCAGCGTCGCGCCGGCAAAGCCCAGCTCCTCGCCGATGACGGCAAAGATGCTGTCGGTGTGCGGCGCGGGCAGGAAGCCGAATTTCTGCTTGCCTTCGCCCAGGCCGACGCCGGTCCAGCCGCCATTCATGAAGGCGATGACGGCCTGCTGGACGTGGTAGTTGGCTTGCGTCAGGTCGGCCGCGCCGGAAATGTAGGAATCGACGCGATTCTGCGCATAGTCGAGGTCGCTATCGGAGAGAATGAACGCGCCGGCCAGGACGACGGCGGCGACGGCAATACCGATGTGCAGCCAGCGCGCGCCGGCCAGGAAGAAGAGTACACCGCCGACCAGACCGATCATGGCGGCGGTGCTGATGTCCGGTTGGAGGTAGACGAGGTAGGCGGTCGCGCCGACCAGAACGCCGAACGGCAGGAACCCCTGGGTGAAGCTGCGAATGCGGGCGTTCTTCGAGCCGAGCCAGGCCGACAGATAGATGATGGTCGTCAGCTCGGCCATTTCGCCCGGCTGGTAGGAGCCGTTGAAGAAGGCGCGGCGCGCGCCGAAGGTTTTGTCGCCGAAGAGCAGCACGCCGATCAGCAGGGCGAAGGTGACGATGAGGACGACGACGGCGAAGCGCTTCCAGACGCGATAGTCGATCAGGGTGGAGAAGACGAGCGCGACCAGCCCGATGATGATGTTGCGGACGTGGATCATGAAGATGGCCGACTCGCTACCGTAGTCCTGGTAGGACCAGTCGAAGGTGGTGCTGTAGACCATCATCATGCCGAGCGCCAGCAGCACCGCGATCACGATGACGACCGGCGTGTCGAGCGTCGACAGGAAGGTGCGCTTGCGTTCGGTCGGGCGCACGGCCTCGGCCGCGACCGGGCGATTGCTGCCGGTGACCGGGCGTTTGGCGCGTTGGCCCGGATCGAGGCCGGGAACGGCGGCATCGGTCATATCGACAAACGAGGGAATCGGTTGATCGGCCATGCGGGTCCTCGACTAACGGTAAAAGCATGGACTGAGGACTGAGGGCCGAGGACTGAGTAAAGAACAGGACTGAGGGCCGAGGACTGAGGACTGAGTAAAAACGGTTTTCCACGAATGGTCACATTCATGTCAGAGAATCGTATCTACTCAGTCCTCAGTCCTGTTCCACTTAGTCCATGCTCTTTACTCAGTCCTCAGTCCTCGGCCCTCAGTCCTTCTCATTATAGGCTTTGCACCAGTTGGCGAAAGTGCTCGCCACGGGCGGCGAAGTCGACGTAGGCGTCGTAGCTGGTGCCGCCCGGCGAAAGCAGCACCACGTCGCCCGGCTGGGCGGCCTGCCGCGCCGCCGCGACCGCCTGTTCGAGCGTCGTCACCCGCGTCAGCAGCGCTTCGTTCGCGCCAAGCTTACGAACCGTATGTACCACAATTTCGCCGGCTTCGCCAAAAGCGATGATGCGGCGCGCCTTTTGCAGCGCCAGCGCGATCATCGGCTCCCAGTCGAGCTTCTTGTCGCGGCCCCCGGCCAGCAGCACCAGCGGCTCGTCGTAGCTGCGCAGGGCGGCGACGACCCGCTCCGGCGCGGTGGCGATGCTGTCGTTGACGTAGAGGACGTCGTCCAGCGTGCGGACGTTTTCCAGCCGGTGGGGTACGCCGCGAAAGTCGCGGATGGTGGCGCGCATGGCCTCTGGCGCGACTCCGGCCGCGCCGGCGATGGCGCAGGCGGCCAGCACGTTCTGGACGTTGTGCGCGCCGCGAAGCTGGATGTCGGCGCGCTCGCAGACCACGTGGGCGTCGCCGTCCGGGCTGGAGACGCCGGTGACGACGATGCGCTGGCCGGCCAGGAACGCGCCGTCGGCCACGATGCTGCCGGCGCTGAACCAGGCCAGGTCGCCGCCGATCGCGTCGGCCAGGCTGGCCGCGCCGGGGTCATCGCGGTTGAGAATGGCGACATCGTTGGGCGTCTGATGCAGCAGAATTTGGACCTTGGCGCGGGTGTAGACGTCCATCGTGCCGTGGCGGTCGAGGTGGTTGGGCGTGATGTTGGTGATGGCGGCGATCGGCGGGCTGACGGTCATGATTTCGAGCTGGAAGCTGGATAGCTCCATGACGACGCGGTGACTCGGCTCGATCTGGGCGAGCACATCGAGCAGCACGTCGCCGATATTGCCGCCGACCCAGGTGGTCCAGTCGCCTTGCTTGACCATCAGGCCGACGAGCGTGGTGGTGGTGGTCTTGCCGGCGCTGCCGGTGATGCCGATGACCGGGGCGGGGCAGCGCTCCAAGAATAACTGGGCGTCGTTGGTGAGCGGAATGCCGTGGGCGACGGCGGCCTGTACCAGCGGCAGGTCGAGCGGGACGCCGCCGGACAGGCAGAGCAGGTCCAGGCCGTCGAGGAAGCCGGTCACGTCGCCGCCGAGCAGGAAAGCGACGCCGGGGTAGTCGGCCGGATCGAGCTTGAGCGCGTCGGCCGGCTTGCTGTCGGCGACGACGACCGACGCGCCGGTGGTCGGCAGCCAGCGGGCGAGCGCCTTGCCCTGGCGGGCGAAGCCGATGACGCCAACGCGCTTGCCGGAAAGGGGATCGGTGGTCATACAAAAGCCTTCTCAGACCGGGCCGCGTCGCGGTTGCTGGTCCGTATGATCTCATTCAGGAATCGAGGCGCTTCGGGCGCGCCGTGCAGGGTGAAGCCGGTCACCAGCCCCGGCGCGACCCAGGTGAGGCCGGCCAGATCGTCCCGCAAGAGCGGGTGCAGGCATTCGGGAATACGACTATTCATAGCGGGATTGGGCAGACGGCGCTAGAGCAGCGCCAGCGCGACGCCGATCATCGCGCTGAGCAGGCCGACCAGCCAGAAGCGCTGGACGATCTGCGTTTCGCTCCAGCCGCTCAACTCGAAATGGTGGTGCAGCGGCGACATCCGGAACAGGCGTTGGCCTTTCGTCAGCTTGAAGTAGCTGACCTGAAGGATGACCGAGACCAGCTCCGCGACCGGGACGATGGCGATGATCGGCAGCAGCAGCCACTGGCCGGTCATGAGGGCGACCGTCGCCAGCGTCGCGCCCAGCGCCAGCGAGCCGGTGTCGCCCATGAAGAGCTGGGCCGGCAGGGCGTTGTACCACAGGAAGGCGAAACACGCGCCGACCAGAATGAAGCACATCTGCACCAGGAAAATCTGCCCCTGCAAGAAGGCGATGACGCCGTAGGCAGCGAAGGCGCTGGCGGTGATGATGCCGGCCAGCCCGTCGAGGCCGTCGGTGAAGTTGACGGCGTTGGACATGCCGACGATCAAAATCATGGCGATGGGGATGAACAGGATCGGGCTGAGCGGCAGTGTGATGCCCAACAGCGGCACGAAAACCTGATTCGAGAACTGGAAACCGCCGTCATAGAGCGAAATGGTGGCGGCGGCGATGCCCGCCAGCAAGAACTGGCCGGCGAACTTGACGCGCGCCGTCAACCCCTGGCCGACCGGGCCGCCGCGCGAGCGCTGGATACCTTCCCAGTCGTCGATGGCGCCGAGCAGCGCGAAGCTGACCAGCACGAACAGCGGCAGCAGCACGCTGCGGCCGACGATGGTGGTCGGGCGGATGACGCTGACGAGGTTCAGGCCGAGCGTCACCAGGAAGACCGGCAGAATAATCATGATGCCGCCCATCGTCGGCGTGCCCATTTTTTTCTGCTGCGATTCGACCAGCTCGACGCGAATCAGCTTGCCAATTTTGAGACGGCGCAAAATTTCGACGAACGGCCCACCCCAGATGACACAGAGGATAAAGGTGATGCCGGCGACAGTCAGCGCGAACGGAAGTCCGGTTGTCAAAGCGTTCTCCTACGGGCGATCAGCGGTGAATCGCGTTCACCGCGCCACCCTGGGCGGCGAGGGCGTGGCGGATATCGTCGGGCGGGATTTCGAGCAGCACGACGAGCCGTTCCGCCAGATGCTGGAAGACCGGCGCGGCGACCTGGCTGGCCCAGTTGCCGCTGGTCGGCCGGTCCAGCTTGATGAAGATGACGAGCTGCGGGTCGTCGGCCGGCAGGAAACCGGCGAAAGTCATGATCCAGGCGTTCGACTCGTAGCCGACCGGCGACGGGATTTCGGCGGTGCCGCTCTTGCCGGCGATGGTGTAACCGTCGACCTGCGCCTGGTCGATGCCGTCGCGGACAGTGGCGACCATCATCTCGGTGACGACGCGGGCGGTTTCCGGCGAAATCGGCCGGCCGAGCGAGGACGGCTGCGAGACGTACAGGCGGTCGCCGTCGCGGATCTCGCGGACGACGTGCGGCTGCATCATCAGGCCGCCGTTGGCGACAGCGTTGATGGCGTTGACGAGCTGGAGCGGCGTGACGGCCACGCCCTGGCCGAAGGCGTTGGTGCCGAGCATGCTCTCGCTCCAATGTTCGTCGCCGGGGACGTAGAGCGTGCCGGACGCTTCGCCTTCGAGGTCGATGCCGGTCGGGCGGCCGAAGCCAAACTTGTCCATCATGTCGTAGAAGGCGGTCGGTCCCATCGCCAGACTGATGGTGGACGCGCCGACGTTGAGCGACTGAACCAGCACCTGGGTAACGTCGACGTTGCCGTGGGCGGCGCGGTCCCAGTTGCGGATGGTGACGCCGCCGACGTTGATGGCCGCCTCGTCGTAATAGGTCCACTGCGGGTTGATGGCACCGCTTTCGAGCGCCGAGGCGACCGTCATGACCTTCATGATGGAGCCGGGTTCGAACTGGGCCGAGATGGCCGGGTTTTGCAGAATGCTGGGGTTGTCGATGTCGAAGAAGTTGTTCGGGTCGAACGACGGATTGTTCGCCAGCGCCAGGATTTCGCCGTTGCGCGGGTCCATGACGATGATGGTGCCGCTCTTCGCGCCGGTCGAGTTGATGGCCGCCAGCAGCTCACTTTCGACCAGGAACTGGACGTCGCGGTCGATCGTCAGGATGATGTCGCGGCCGTGGTCTTCTTCCCAACCGCCCTGCGGCAGGTCGAACGGGATGTTGCTGAGGTAACGCTCACGAATCTGGCCGGCCATCTGGTCCTGATAGTAACCTTCGACGCCGTAATGGCCGACGAGGTCCAGATTGACGAAGCCGAGGAGCTGCGCGGCCAGCGTTCCCTGCGGGTAGCTGCGACGCGGAATCGGGTCGATGGTGATGCCTTCGAGGTTGAGCGACGTCACTTCCTGGGCGACCTGGGCGCTGACCGGGCGGGCCAACTGCACCCACGGCCGGTTGCTGGTCACCTGCTCGAACAGGTCGATCTCGCTGCGTCCGAGCGCCGGCGCGAGCGAGGTGGACAGGCGGCGGGCGTCGGTGACGAGGTTCGGGCTGATGCCGATTTCGTATTCGAGCGTGTTGACGGCCATCACCTCGCCGTTGCGGTCGTAGATCAGGCCACGGGCGGCGGCCAGCTCCAGCGTGCGGGTGTAGTTGGCGTCGGCCAGCGTGCTCATGTAGGTGCGCACCTGCGGCGACAGCCACTGGAACGAGGCGACCTGCCAGAGGAGGTAGAGGCTGAACAGGACCATGCCGACGATGATAATCGGCAGGCGCTTCCGGAGTGTTTCGTTGGGGTTGGTGGCCGCTTGCATTATTCGGTCGCTGCTCCCTGGCTGGTGAAACTCTCGAACTGGCCGGACAGCCGGTCGAACTGCTGTTGAAGCCAGCCGCTGAACGATTCGTCGTAGACCGGCAGCGCCGGCGCGCGGGCGCTTTCTGTCTGGGTGACGATCTGGTTACGGTTGGGATTATAGCCTTCAATCACCAGATACTCGATCTGCGCGCGGCCGGCCAGGGTGAAGCCCAGCTCCTGGGCGCGGGCCAGCAGGCGCGGCACGCTCTGCAGGTTGGCGATCTCGCCGCGCAGGCGTTCGTTCTCCTGTTCCATCTGGTTGCGGACGACGATCAGGCTTTCGAGCTGGCGCCCGAGCGTCGAGGTCGAGGCGGCCTGCGCCAGATAGAGCGCGCCGATGATGATGCCGACGACCAGCCCAAGCGTCGCCAGCGCGACGGCTTCGCGCCGGGGCCGCCAGCGGGTACGGCGTAAAGCATGTCCTAGCCATTGTCCCGACATGCGGAAGTCCTCAGTAGGGAGTAGGGAGTAACGAGTGATGAGTAACGAGTGGGGTCTTATGCTCATTCATTGAGTTATCCTGCTCGCTCGCCGGGGGATAAATCCCTACGTATAGGTGAAAGCACCCTGAAGGGTGCTCAGACAAGTATTGTGTGATCGAACGGTTATTTTCGAGCCTGCTTCAGCAGGCTTTCACCTATACGTAGCCGGATGCTTGAGCATCCGGCGGACGGCGAATTAGCATCAGACCCGAGTAACGAGTGGAAAGCAAAGCCGGCTACTCGGACATCATTTCGTAAATCATCAGCCAACGGGCGAGTGAATCGGTGTAAGTCTTAAGCCCGGCAGGACATGCGCTGTTGAACCAATTCCTTGGCGCATTCTTGGCGTCCTTGGCGACTTGGCGGTTAGGTTTATCCTCACCATTTCTCAGTGAGATGCGTAAGCCAATGCGCTTCGCGCCGGACACGCTTTAGCGTGTCCCTACGAACGTCACCACCCGTCACCGTATTCGCCCAACTTTACGCGCCTTCGGCTATACGTCAAATGGGAATCTGCCTTAATCGTCGCCGGCCAGCTTTTCGACGATGCGCAGTTTGGCGCTGCGGCTGCGCGGGTTGGCGGCAATCTCGTCGTCGCTGGCGACGATCGGCTTGCGCGAGACGAGCTGTACGCTGGCATGGTGGCCGCAGATACAGACTGGCACCTGCGGCGGGCAGATGCAGTCGGTGGCCGCCAGCTTGAACGTATCCTTGACGATGCGGTCTTCCAGGCTGTGGAAGCTGATGACCGCCAGTCGGCCACCGGGGCGCAGCAGGTCGATGGCTTGCGGCAACGCGCGCTCGACCGTGCCCAGCTCGTCGTTGACGGCGATGCGCAGCGCCTGAAAAACGCGCGTCGCCGGGTGGATTTTGTCTTTGGGGCGGCGGGGAATCGCCTGCTCGATGGCGCTGGCGAGGTCGCGGGTGGTGGCGTAGGGCCGCGCCTTGACGACGACCCGCGCCAGACGGCGGCCCTGCGGCTCCTCGCCGTAGCGGTAGAAGATGGTCGCCAGCTCGTCCTCATCGAGGAAGTTGACCAGCTCGGCGGCGGTCTGACGGCTGCCGCCGGGGTCGAAGCGCATGTCGAGCGGGCCATCGGCGCGGAAGGCGAAACCGCGCTCGGCGGTGTCGAGCTGCATCGACGAGACGCCGAGATCCAACAGAATCGCGTCGACGCCGTCGGTCCAGCCGAGGCGTTCGGCTTCCTGCTTCATCGTCCCGTAGGAGGCGTGGGCCAGGTGGGCGCGCTCGCCGAAGGGGGCCAGCGCTTCCGAGGCCAGCGCCAGCGCCTGGGGATCGAGATCGAGGCCGAGCAGCGCGCCCGCGCCGCGCTCTAGAAACGCGCGGCTATGCCCGCCCGCGCCAACCGTGCCGTCGATCACGCGCTCGGCCGGGAGGAGCGCTTCCATGATAGGTTCCAATAAAACCGGGATATGCTGCATACGTTTGAATCGTCCTAACCTTGCAGGCGATTATAGCAGTTTCTGTGGGGCCTGGCGTCGATGGGGTGGTGAAAGGGTGCGTGAAAAGGTTGTCAGTGAATTTGTTGACAAGTGAGTAATCGGCGGTATCCGCGCGGAACCTCACCCCCCGACCCCCTCTCTATCGCTGCTTTTTGCGATGGAGAGGGGGAGCCAGACGCGCTATTGATCTGTTGAGACGATCTGGTCCCCCTCTCCAAATTTGCACTTCAATTTGGAGAGGGGGTTAGGGGGTGAGGTTCCGTGGGCGCGACGCAACCGACCCTGCTTGTCACGCTGTCAACCTTTTCCCTGACAACCTTTGCCTGCACCCCGCCACGCCGGATTCTTGCAATCTGCCGCCGGCACGCGTACATTCCCTCGCACAATGCCTCGTATAAGTGGAAAGCAGGTTGAAGATGGTGCGAGCAGGCGATGTGGTCGGCAATGAGGACATGACGGAGTCGTTGCGCTTCGTCAAAACGGCGGCGGATACCAACGGCGAGCTTCTGGAAATGGAAGCCACCTACAAACCCAACGGCACGCTCAACCCCAACATCCAACATTTCCATCCGAGTCAGGACGAGCATTTTGAAGTGCTGTCCGGCAGCGTTTCGGCGATTATCGCCGGCGTCACCCAGTCCTATGGCGTCGGCGAATCCTTCGACGTGCCGCGCAAAACGGTTCACATCATGGCAAATGTCGGAGATGAGCCGGCGGTGGTGCGCTGGCAGGTGCGACCGGCCATGAACACCGAGGGTTTTCTGGCGACGGTGTGGAGCGCGGAATACGAAAAGCAGCAGAATGTCTTTCGGCTGGCGGTCCTGCTGCGGGCGTACAAGCACGTCTTCCGGCTGGCGCGGCCTGCCTACCCGATGCAGGTCGTCGTCTTTGGGCTGATGGCGCTGGTCGGGCGGCTGCGCGGCTACCGGGCGGAAACGCCTGTGTAGAGACGTGTGCGGTTTCTTTAGGCGTTTGGTCGTACAGCCCTCACCCCCGGCCCCTCTCCCTCAGGGCGAGGGGAGAAAAGCCAAATCTGGAACGGGTCGATACCTGGAAATCGCCCTTAAGGAAACCGTCTTGCGCTTAAGAGCGTGTCGGGGCGCTGTAGGTTATGGGGCCGCTTAAGCGACTTCGACGACGACCCGGACGTTGCCGCCGAGGCGCTCGACAAAGTCGGTCAGAATGTCCCACGTCAGCGGAAAGCCGCGCGTGTCTGCCGCGCCGAGATAGGTCAGCACGTCCATAAGCAAATCAGCATCTTCGCTATCGGGAATGTCCGGCTCGATCAGCGCGTTTTCCGCCCAGCCTACCAGTTCCGAGAGGGTTAACTCATGGTTCAGGTAGGCGATCAATCGGTTTAGGACTTCGTGCCGTGTGAGCATTGGGCCGGCCCTCTTTAGGAACTGGATACAAACGAATCATAGCATGGTAGAATCGATGTGGGACGTGGAAAGTATGACCGTCCAACCGCTGATCCGTAAGTCACGAGGAGATGGGTTGTGGAGAAAACGAGCGTAAGTCTCGAAGAATTCGCGCGCTGGGCTGAACTGCCTGAAAACGCGGATCGTGCCTACGAACTCATCCACGGAGAGGTAATTGAAGTGACGCCGGCACGAACCTCCCATTCACTACTTGAACATCTCCTTGCAGTTGCTGTACACGTTTACTGCCGTCAACATGACCTGCCTTGTTATACCAGCGGTGGCGATGCAGCCTACGCGATTCTCGGCAACGTTCTTGCGCCCGACTTTGCCTACAAGCCAACCCGTATGAGTGATCTCTACCCCGATCCAGAGCGGCCAATGTGGGCGGTTGAAATCATCTCACCGACAGAGAAAGCCAGAGCTATCCGTAATAAGCGCGAAATCTACCGGCAGGCGGGCATTCTATATTGGGAAATGTACCCGAATACGCAGAGCGTAGATATCTATGCGCCGGGAGAGCCAATGCGAACGGTGGACATCGATGGCACGGTAGACGGTGGCTCTGTGCTGCCTGGGTTTACACTTCCTCTCCGCGAGCTATTCGCGAAATAACAACGTCTCCACAGGGCCGGCCCAAAGTAACCGGCCTCTGCTGTTTGCGGCGCACAGGTTCGCTGTCCGTAGCCTCTTTGGCTGGGCTGTACGTCGATTCCGCGCGGTAAATCTGCTAAAATAGAACATCCATCCTAACGATTATCCCGACAAAAACGCATGTCGTTTCAACCCTCAGATCACATTCGGACGATCCTCAAAAACCTGCCGCTCAAGCCCGGCGTCTATTTGATGAAGGACGAGAGCGGCGAGATTATCTACGTCGGCAAGGCGAAGAAGCTGCGCAACCGTGTGCGCAGTTACTTCAACGCCAGCGCCGAAAACAACCCCAAGACGATGGCGCTGCGGGTGCGCATCACCGACATCGACTTCATCGTCGAGGAGAACGAAGTCAAGGCGCTGATCCTCGAAGAAACGCTGATCAAGCGCCACAAGCCGCGCTATAACATCAGCCTCAAGGACGACAAGCGCTACCCGTATATCAAGATCAACTGGCAGGACCCGTATCCCAAGGTCGAGACGACGCGCCGCATCATCCAGGACGGCAGCCGCTACTTCGGGCCGTACGTCGCCATGTGGGCGGTGCAGAACACGCTACAAGTGCTGCGCCGCGCCTTCCCCTACCTGACCTGCGACCGCGTCATCACCGGCAACGACCCGCGCGCCTGCCTGTTCTTCGACATCAAGCTGTGTAACGCGCCGTGTATTGGCGCGGTCAACAACGAGCAGTACCGGGCGATGATCGGCGAGCTGATGGACGTGCTCGGCGGCAAGTCGGAGGCGGTCAACGAGCGCCTGGCCAACGAGATGTCGGCGGCGGCGGAAACGCTCGACTTCGAGCGGGCGGCAACCATCCGCGACCAGCTCAAGGCGATCGACTACATCACCCACCAGCACCGCGCCGTCAGCCCCAGCATGGTCGAGCAGGACGTGATCGCGCTGGCGCGCGACAAGGGCGAGACGGTCATCCAGATTCTGTTCATCCGCAACGGTAAGCTGATCGGCAGCGACTCGCGCTCGCTGGATGGGACCGAAGGCGAAAGCGACGCCGAAGTGCTGGGCGCGTTCGTCAAGCGCTTCTACGACGGGGCGGAAGTGCCGAGCGAAGTTGTGCTGCCGCATAACATCGAAGAGACGCGCATTCTGGAGCGCTGGCTGCGCGACAAACGCAGCGGCCAGCGGGTGACGATTTCGGTGCCGCAGCGCGGCGACAAGCGCAAGCTGGTGGAGCTGGCCGAAGAGAACGCGATGGAAACGCTGACGATGATGCGCGCCCAGTGGGAGGCCGACAGCCTGAAGCAGGAGAAGGCGCTCGGCCAGCTTCAGGAAGCGCTCGGTCTGCCCCGGCCGCCGAACCGGATCGAGTGTTACGACATCAGCACGACGCAGGGGACGGCGATCGTCGCCAGCCGGGTGATGTTCGTGCGCGGCGTGCCCAAGAAGAGCGAGTACCGGCGCTTCAACATTCGCACGGTTACGCATCGCGGCTCGGACGACTACCAGTCGATGCGCGAGGCGCTGACGCGGCGCTTCAACCGCTACCGGCAAACGCTGGAAGAACCGACGCAGGCCACGCCCGGCGGCGAGGACAAGGACGAGACCTGGCGGCTGCTGCCCGACCTGCTGATGGTCGACGGCGGCAAGGGCCAGCTTGGGATCGCCGTGGAAGTGCTGAAAGAGTTCGACCTGACAGACAAGGTGCCGGTGGTGTCGCTCGCCAAACAGTTCGAGGAAATCTACCGGCCGGGCATCAGCCAGCCGCTGATTTTGAACCGGCGCAGCGACGCGCTGTTCCTGGTGCAGCGCATCCGCGACGAGGCGCACCGCTTCGCGATTACCAACCATCGCGCCAAGCGGACCAAGCTCGGCATGGTGAGCGTGCTCGAGTCGGTGCCGGGGGTGGGGCCGGGCAAGCGCAAGGCGCTGCTGAAACACTTCGGCAACTCGATCGATGCCATCCGCAAGGCGAGCGTGGACGAGCTGGTGGCCGTGCCGGGCATCAACCGCAAGCTGGCGGAGACGATCAAAGAGACGATTTAGGGCAGTAACGAGTGATGAGTAACGAGTAAAATCAATGCTCAGGTGACGCAGGGGCAGGGGGTGTGGGCGTTTGAGCCATCAAAGCACGGCGGTCGCAGCGCCGGGTTCGAATGAAAACGGGCGACTCCATGCGGAGTCGCCCGTTTCGTTTTGTTGTGTGGGTGCTAGCAGGCGGGCGCGACGGCGGCCACTGTCATCGTCATGGTTTTGCGCGGGGTATGGGCGCGCGTGGGCTGTGTCTGGCGCTCGACGTAGTGTTGGAAGCTCTCCAATTCGCGCTCGGCCTGCTGGCGGATGCCCGCGCCAAACAGCCGGTCGAGGACGCTGTCCAGCCAGATAGGCGCGAAGCTGTAATGCAGGTCGACTGTGAGCTGAGTCGCATCGCCAACCCGGTCGAACTGCGCCGTCACCGTGCCGCGCAGGTGGCCGGCAACGTCGCAAAAACGGCGCTGATGCAGCGCGTTCGCGTCGACGCCGACGACCTGAATGCTGGACCGATGCCAGCGCGAGAAGCGCAGCGCATAACGCGCGCCCTCGCGGGTGAGCGGGCGCGAGGCGCACAGGCCGCTGCCAGCGCCGGGCAGCCATACGCCGACGTGTTTCTCGGCGGTGTAGGCTTCCCAGACGCGCTCGACCGGGGCGTTGAACAGCAGGGTGGTGCGTAAGTGGCTCATGGGGGCAGCCTTTCGGCGCGCGCTCGATCGGTGGCCGGTTCGGCATGGCGCGACGCTGTCATCCATCTCACCACAGTATGGCCGAGCGCACACTCTGAATCTTGCGGCGTTTGGCGGATTCGGCTCATCCGTTGGGATGATCTTTGTAGAGGTTAGCCGCGTCGCAGCCAGCCAAGCAGGCGCGGCCAGAGCCGGGTGTAGGCGGCGTACAGCGGCGGGTAGGGGGCGTAGTCCCATGCGCCGGCGTGGCGCACGACCGCGCCGCGAAAGCCGCGCTTGAAGTTGAAGACGCCCCACATCTGATCCGATTCGTCGAAGACGTTGGGCGCGCCCCAGAAGTCGTAGACGGCGTAACCCTGCGCTTTCGACCACCTGATGGCTTCCCACTGGAGCAGATAGTTGGGCATGCGCTGGCGCTCGGCGTTGCCGGACGCGCCGTAGAAATACCAGCAGGTGCGGCCGAAATGCATCAGGATGACGTGCGCGATGGCCTGGCCGTCGTACTCGGCGATGAGCGCATGGGCGAGGCCGGCGTCCATGAATTTGCGCCAGGCTAACTCGTAGTACCAGTCGGGGCGGACGAGGAAGTCGTCGCGCGCGCCGGTTTCCTTATAGAGCGCGTAGAGCGTCGGCAGGTCGGCGGGGGTGGCGGCGCGCACCGTCACGCCGTCGCGCTCGGCGACACGGACTTTGCGGCGGGTGTTCTGGCTCATGGCGGCCAGCAGCGCGTCTTCTGCCAGCGTCAGGTCGAGCTTGATGGTGTTGCGGAACTGGACTTGATCGTCAGAGAAGCGCCAGCCGCGTTGTTGCAGCGCCGCTTGTAGCGCTTGTCCGGCCGGGTCGGGCGCGTCGTCCGGCTCGCCGGGGACGCCGGTCGCGACGGCAATGTCGGGATCGATCTTCAGCCAGATCGCGCCCTGCCTGCGCGCCAGGCGCTGCAAATAGTCGAGCACGAAGTCGCGGACTTCGGCGTCGGCATAGTCGAGCGCTGGGCCTTTGGGCGCGTACATGACCGTCAGCGGGCCAACTCGGCGCACGCCGACCGAGGCCGCCGCGACGACCTGTTCGCCGCGTTGAAAGAGCAGGCGCTGGGGCAACCAGCCGGTGGTGTCGCGCTTGAACTCGCCCCACTCCCACGTTTGCAGGATGTGGGCGGTGGGCAAGGCGTGGAGGGCGGCGTTCCAGCGGGCGGAGTCGGTGATGGGGAGGACGGAGAGGGGAGTCATTGAGAGGCGTCCATATCAGCCCTCACCCCCAGCCCCTCTCCCTCAGGGAGAGGGGAGCCAGAGTGACCAGCGGAGTGGCCTGCAATGGGATGAGGAATGCTGTCGTCACTGGGGTCTTGCTGAGGCTGGCCGTAAGCCCTCACCCCCAACCCCTCTCCCTCAGGGAGAGGGGAGCCAGAGAGTCCGGTTGAGTGAGAGTCCATGCTTGGAGCGTGCTCAGTCGAATTTTGAATGGCTTGATTATGGGTTTTCTGGCTCGGCGTGGCTGGCTTGGCTAAACGTGCGCCGCGTGGTTCCGGCTCCCCTCTCCCTGAGGGAGAGGGGTTGGGGGTGAGGGCCTCATCGCCTAACAGACCCTCGTTCGCTTCCCGGACTGCCATCAGAATGCTCACGAGCACGCCTTGCAAGTCACGTAGTACGTCTTCGTTTCGGAACCGGATAACGTGATAGCCCAATGCTTCTATGACTTCCTGCCGTATTCTGTCGTCGGCTTCTTGTACATCATGAATGCCGCCATCGACTTCAACGACGAGCATAGCGGCATAGCAGAGAAAATCGACCACGTACGCTATTCCGGCGATGGGATGCTGGCGGCGAAACTTCAGGCCCGCGAGCCGCCGATCACGCAGCACAGACCATAATCTATCTTCAGTGGTGGTTTCACGTTTCCGTAAGTCACGCGCAATTTGAGTAATCGCTTTGGCAGCCAGTGCGCGATAAACAGCTTCTTGTTGGGGCGATGTCAAATTGCGATCCTTTGCCGGGGTTTGGAAAGGGGACTGCGCTTATTCTCGCTCTTTACACCTTGCCAGTAAACGCTCGCGGATGCCCACCAGGTCAAAGCGCGTTTCGTATTCCTGGCGTACTGCTTCAGCCTGTTTCTCGCGTTCCGCTAGATAAGCGTCAACCGAGGCTTGTTCTCGCAGGTAATAGGCAATGACGCCGTAGACATCGGCCAGGTTGAGGGAGGAGTAGCTTCGGACGATCTCTTCGGCAGAGGCACCGTTGTTGAAGTCCTCAATCACGATATCCAGCGTGACGCGCGTGTTGCCGACACGGGCAACGCCGGTGTCGTCGATACGAATGGGGGGCGGGTTCAGCCTTGATTTCCAGTTGCATGGGGTTGCTCCTCATCTCTAGCCTGAGTTTAGCATAGATGCGCGGGCGCTGACCCGTTATTCCGCTGCGCCACGCCGTTCGCGCGCCTTCAGCGCCAGACGATACGCAGCGTACACCAGCGGGTTGTAGACCTTGTCCCACGCGCCGAGCGAGTGCGTGATCTGGCCGCCCCAGCCGCGCTTGAAGCCGTAGACGCCCCACAGGCCATCCGACCGGCTCTCGAACTGTGCTTCGAGCGTGGCCTCGTCGGCGTCGGGGATGCCCCATAGGTCATACGTCGTGCAACCCTTCGCTTTCGCCCACTGGATGGCCTGCCACTGCACGCCATAGGCCGCCATCAGGTTGCGCTTGACGTTCGAGGACGCGCCGTACAGATACCAGGCGGTCGCGCCCACGGCGAAGACCATGATCCCGGCCAGCGGGTCGCCTTCGTGATCGGCCAGGAACAGCGCGGCGTGGCCCGGCGGCACGAACAGGTCGTAGGCCAGCTCGTAGTAGGCCGGCTCGTGGACGCCGAAGGCATTACGCGCGCCGGTCGTGTCCATCATGGCGGTGAAGCTGCGGACGTCGGCTTTGGTCGCTTCATAATAATGGACGTCGTTCTTCAGGCTCTGGCGGATTTTGCGGCGCGTGCCCTGGTTCATGCGCGCCAGGATCGCATCGTCGTCGGCGCTGATGTCGATCAGGATGGTGCCTGGCGGCTGGACGGTCTGCGGGCTGGCGCGGAAGCCAAGCCGGTCGAAGGGCGGCGGCTCGGCGGCGGCGAAGATGCCCGGTTCCCATTTAATGAAGGCCGCGCCGCGCTGCTTCGCCGTCTGGTCGATGGCGGCCCATAGGACGGCCTCGTCTTCAGGCGCGGCGTAGGGGCCAAAGGGCAGGTAGGCCAGCTTGCCCAGGCGCATCGGCAGCGGCCGGAACAGCAACTGCGCCCCGGCGACGATCTGGCCGTCACGCGCCAGCGCCACCCGCTCGACGCCCCAACCGTAGGCGCGCTTCAGCTCGCCCCAGTTCCAGAGCTGGAGCGCATGGGCGCGTGGCTGGGCGGCGACGAAGGCATCCCAGGCGGGCTGGGTCGGGGTGATGGTCTGAGTCATGCGGACGTCTTTCCGGCGCGAGTACACACGTGACCGGGATTATAACAGACGCCGGCAGCAGGGCCGGACGCGGACCAGGGTGTGTGCAATGGCAAGTGATTATTGTCTGGAGCAAGGGGGCGAGGCGAAGGCTGACAAAACCTAACCGCCAAGTCGCCGAGAACGCTTCACCATCGCAAAAAGCAGCGATAGAGAGGGGGAGCCTGTTGCGACGATGACCTGTTGCGACGATCCGGCCCCCCTCTCCAAATTTGCAGTTCAATTTGGCGAAGCGCCCCGAGGACGAAGCGGTTGCGCCCTCGCCCGCGCGGCGGAGCCGCGTCTAGACCCGGAGGGCGGGCGGGGCGAACCGACGAGGGGGAAGCCGGAGGCCGCGTAGGGGCTAGGGGGTGAGGTTCCGCTGGCGCGACACAACCTCACCTGTTTGGAAATAATCGGCAGAAAAACCGTCAGAAACCGCACAATGAACTTGTGCTTTCTTGCATCTATACATAACGGATTCGCGGTAGTATAAACTGTTTATCTGGAATTACCGTGCAGGCACCTATTAAGGTGTTTGTTGCGCCTGTAAACAAAGGCGGTGTAAATGCGGTTAAAAGAAAAGCTACAAACCGGTATCGGTTGGTGTTGTTAGACGAAACGCTATGTTAGAATGGGTTCCGAAGCGGGCGAAGCACTTAATCATAGTAATTTTGACCAAGCATTTGAAGTTGCTAAACGGCATGTTATACTAGCTCCGTTTGTCACAATCGACTCAAATTTCATCCCAATACCACTGCCGGGCACGGGCAAAACCCGGCTTGCTCGCAACGGCACAACGCACCTATTTCTGGAGCGACGTTCTCATGAATCTTTTGAATGAATGGGCATTTATAGGTCTCTTTATCGCCATCGCCTGGTTACTCCCGGCGCTGCCGGTGGTGGTGGGGGGCATCCTCGGCCCGCACAAACCCAACGCGATCAAGATGCAGACCTATGAGTGCGGCCTGGAGACAGTAGGTGATACCTGGGTGCAGTTTAGGGTCCAGTACTACATCTACGGTCTCATTTTTTTGGTATTCGACGTCGAAATGGTGTTCCTGTTTCCCTGGGCGCTGGCCTATAACCAGCTCAGCTTTTTTGCTTTTGGCGCTGGCCTGCTCTTCATCTTTTTGCTGGCAGATGCGCTCGTCTACGCCTGGAAGAAGAACGCGCTCGAGTGGGCGTAGTCCGTCTGGCTTACTGATAGCGGGAGCAAGCCGTTTATGGAAATTCAAGAGTGTCGTGACATTATCAATACGCTTGCCGGCTGCATGACAGCCAGCGGCACCGACCCCGGCGTAGCGCATTTTGTTTCGCTGCTGCTGGGCGTACTGCTGGTGGCGACCGTGCCGCTGCTGATCGTTATTTTCCTGATCTGGGTCGAGCGCAAGTACGCCGCCCGCGTTCAGGACCGTGTGGGGCCGAACCGCGTCGGGCCGTATGGCCTGATCCAGCCGTTTGCGGACGCGATCAAGCTGGTGATCAAGGAAGACATTACCCCGGCCGGCGCGGACAAAACGATCTACAACGCGGCGCCGATCATTTCGGTGGTATCGATCATTCTGATCTGGACGATCATTCCGCTGACGCCGCTGCACATCGGCGTCGATCTGTCGATCGGCGCGCTGTGGTTCGTGGCGGTGTCGTCCATCGCGACGCTGGCGATTATGATGGCCGGCTGGAGCAGCAACAACAAGTACGCGCTGCTCGGCGCGTTCCGCGTGGTGGCGGCGCTGGTGTCGTACGAAGTGCCGCTGGTGTTCGCGCTGCTGCTGCCGGTGCTGTTCGCCGGCAGCATGTCGATGCAGGACATTGTGAATGGGCAAGCCGGGATGTGGTTTGCCGTCTTCTCTCCCGTGGCGGCGATCATCTTCTTCATCTCGGCGCAGGCCGAAACCGGTCGCGCGCCGTTCGACCTGATCGAAGCCGAGTCCGAGCTGGTAGCCGGCTACAACATCGAATACAGCGGCATGAAGTTCGGCATGTTCTTCGTCGGCGAGTTCCTGCACGTCTTCACCAACGCCCTCATCATGGCCGCGCTGTTCTTCGGCGGCTGGCTGGGGCCGTTCGTCTATCAGGTCCCGGCGCTGGGTCTGGTCTACATCACCATCAAGGCCGCCGTCCTCTACTTTATCTCGCTACACCTGCGCAATACGCTGCCGCGCGTCCGCATCGACCAGATGATGAACCTGAACTGGAAGTTCCTGGTGCCGATCTCGATCGTCAATCTGGTCGTGGTCGCCTTCGTCTGGAAGATTTTGCAACTGTTCGGCCTGACGCCGATGCCGGGCCAACCGGTGACTTTCCTGGGCACGCTGCCGGCGACGATCGTCCTGCTGGTGGTGAACGGCGCGTTTGGCCTGGTGCTGCTGCAAGTGCTGCGCAACGCCGGCCGGCGCGTCGGCGCGCACCGGACTGTCGCAACCCGACCGGCTGAAGCCGCAGCCGAAGACGCGCCGGTCGGCAGTCTTCCCGTGGCGCACTAGGACAAGACGTTTATGGAAATTAACGCCCAATCAATCGCGTTTCTGGTCTTCAGCATTCTCATTCTCGGCGGCGCGCTGGGGGTGGTGACGAGCCGCAACCTCGTGCATGGCGCGATCTGGCTCATCGTCAGCTTCTTCGGCGTGGCCGGGTTCTTCGTGCTGTTGAGCGCGCCGTTTCTGGCGGCGGTTCAAATTCTGGTCTACATCGGCGCGATCGCCATTTTGATCATTTTCGCCGTCATGCTCACCCGCAGCATGACGCGGCTGACCGAAATTTATAACCATCAGTGGACTTTGAGCCTGGTGGTGGCGGCGCTGTTCTTTATTTTGCTCGTCGCCGGCGTCATTCTGCCGGTGTGGGGGCCGGGAACGGCCAACGCCGGCCAGCAGCCCTCGGAACTGGTGGCGACGACGACCGATCTGGGCATCGCGCTGGTCGACGGCAACCAGTTTGTCCTGCCATTTGAAGTCGCGTCCCTGCTGCTGACGGCGGCAATGATCGGCGCGATTGTCATTGCGCGCGACCGCGACTAACCAGGGAGACACTGGACGATGATGGTTCCTTTGTGGCTGTATCTGTTCGTCGCCGCAGCGCTGTTCTCGATTGGCGCGTATGGCGTGTTTGCGCGCCGTAATGCGGTGGCGATTTTGATGGGCATTGAGCTGATGCTCAACGCCGTCAACATCAATCTGGTCGCCTTCTGGCGTTACCAGACGCCGTTCGTCATGAGCGGGCAGGTGTTCGCGGCTTTCGTTTTTGTCGTCGCGGCAGCCGAAGCGGCTGTCGGTCTGGCTATTATCATCTCCATCTACCGCAACCGGCGCACGGTCACCGTCGAAGACGTTGACCTGCTTAAGTGGTAGAAGGGCGCGGAGTCGTATGAACCTTTTTAACTTCAACGATCCAAATTTCTTGCCCTGGCTGATTCCGGTCGGGCCGCTGCTGGCGTTCTTCATCATTACGCTGGCGACCAACCGGTCGAAGCTCATCCCGGCGACCAGCCCGAAGTACGGCGGACACCACCCGGATTATGACGGGATGCTGGTGCCGGTCGTGACCGACTGGAGCCGTGTCGCCAGTATCATCGTCGGCATGAGCGGCATTATCGCCGCCTGGCTCATCAGCCTGAACGTCGTCGGGCAGGCGTTGGCGACCGAGCACTTCGGCGAGCACGTCTTCGCCAGCAGCATGGTCTGGTTGGATGCCGGCCTGACCAGCTTCCGCATCGGCGTGCTGGTGGACCCGCTGACGACCGTCATGCTGATTATGGTGCCGCTGGCGTGTACGATGATTTTCATCTACTCCATCGGCTACATGGCGAACGACCCGCGACAGGCGCGCTTCTTCAGCCTGATCTCGCTGTTCGCCGGCGCGATGCTGACGCTGGTGGTGGCCGACAACCTGCTGCTGATGTTCGTCGGCTGGGAGATCATGGGCCTGTGCTCGTACATGCTCATCGGTTTCTGGTTCGAAAAAGAGAGCGCTTACAAAGCGGCCATCAAGGCGTTCACCACCACCCGCGTGGCCGACGTCATCATGCTGCTTGGTATCGTCTACCTGTATTCGCAGACCGGCACGCTCAACTTCCGCGACATCGTTTATAACGAAGCGGTGCTGAACACGCTCGCCAATACGCCGGCCCTGCTGGTCGGCGGGTTGAGCGCGGCCAGCCTGATCGGCATCTTCCTGATTATCGGCACCATCGGCAAGTCGGCGCAGTTTCCGCTGCACGTCTGGCTGCCGGACGCGATGGAAGGCCCGACGCCGGTCAGCGCGATGATCCATGCCGCCGCGATGGTTTCGGCCGGTATCTACGCCATCATCCGCATGTACCCGCTGTTCGCGGCGGGTGCGGACCCAACGCACGGTGTGTTCACGCCGCCGCTGATGCTGATGGCGCTGGTCGGCTCGTTCACGGCGCTGTTCGCCGCGACGATCGCCGTCGCGCAGAACGACGTCAAGCGCGTGCTGGCGTTCTCGACCATCTCACAGCTCGGCTTCATGATGGCGGCGCTCGGCGTCGGCGCGTACGTCGCCGCCGCGTTCCACCTCATCACCCACGCCTTCTTCAAGGCGCTGCTGTTCATGGCCTCCGGCTCCGTCATTCACGGCATGGAGCACGGTGAGCACCACGTCCACGAACATGCCCACGGCCACGCCCACGGGCATGACGACGATCATGGGCACGTTCTCGCGCACGACACACACGACCACGACGTGACGCACGAACACGTCGACATCGCCGACGAGCATTCCGGCAAACCGGCCGCCAAGCCGGCGCACTTCGACCCGCAGGACATGCGCAACATGGGCGGCCTGCGCAAGACGATGCCGGTGACGTTCTGGACCTTCCTGCTCGGCGGCCTGTCGCTGGCCGGCCTGCCGCTGGTGACCGCCGGCTTCTGGTCGAAGGACGAAATTCTGGCGAGCGCCTACTACAGCGCGATCACCCAGAACCAGCTCGGCGCGCCGCTGATCGTGTTCATCGCGCTGGTGCTGGCGGCAACGCTGACCGCCTTCTACACCATGCGCCAGATCGGCCTGACGTTCTGGGGCGAGGCCCGCACCGAGGAAGCGAAACATGCCAACCTCGGACGCGGCGTGGTGCCGATTGCCATGACGCTGCCGCTGATCATCCTGGCGTTCTTCGCCGTCTTCGCCGGTTTCGTCGGTGTCCCTGAAGACTTCCCGATCTTCGGCGCGATCTTCTCGCCGGAGCACAACTGGTTCCATCACTTCATCGGCCCGACGCTGCTGCAAGAGCCGGCCACGCACGCGCTGAACTGGATTCCGGTCCTGTTCGGCAGCGCGGCGGCGCTCGGCGGTATCGGCCTGGGCTGGCTGATGTACTGGCGCAAGCCGCTGGTGGCCGGGCAAGCTGATCCGCTGGTCGAGATCGTCGGCGGCGACCTGTACCGCACGCTGGCGAACCGCTACTACCTGGACGAGCTGTATCAGGTGGTCTTCATTCGGCCGGCGCGCTGGTTTGCCGATAACGTGGCGGCCGAATTCATCGACCGGGGCATCATCGACGGGTTCCTGCACCTGATCGCGCGGGTCTTCACCTGGATCGGCGACTTCCTGAAAGTCCTGAACCTGTGGCTGATCGACGGCTTCGGCGACGGTGTGCCACAGCTCATCAACGCGTTTGGCGGCTGGTTCCGCCGCATTCAGACCGGGCACATCCAACAGTACATTCTGCTGGCAGCTGCGGCGGCCCTGCTCATCGGGCTGATCTTCGCCGTCTCGACGGGTATTCTGCAAGCCGCTGGCGGCTGAGGCGTAGGATAGCATGACAGAAATATTCGGTTTCAACATTCTCACGCTCTTGATCTTCGCGCCGATCGTCGGCGGAGTGATCTTGCTGCTGCTGCCCAAGAACAAGCTGATCGTACGCTGGTCGGCGCTGGGAATCTCCATCCTGACCGGGGTGCTGGCGCTGACCGTGTTCAACAACTACGTTCAGCAGCCCGGTGACTTCCGGATGGTCGTCAACACGCCGTGGTTCCCGCTGCTCGGCTCGTCGTGGCACCTGGGCGTCGACGGCATCAGCGCGGCGATGGTGCTGCTGACCGGCCTGCTGACGCCGCTGGCGGTGCTCATCAGCTTCGAACAGGAAGACCGCATCAATACGCACATGGCGCTGCTGCTGATCTTCGAAGGGCCGCTGTTCGGCGTCTTCGTGGCGCAGGACCTGCTGATCTTCTTCCTGTTCTACGAGCTGAGCCTCGTGCCGATGTACTTCCTCATCAATCAGTGGGGCGGCCCGAACCGCAAGTACGCCTCGGCCAAGTTCTTCATCTACTCGCTCGGCGGCTCGCTCGGTATGCTGCTGGCGATCCAGATCCTCGGCTGGTCGGTCTCGACCATTCCGGCGGACATTGTCGAAAGCGTGCGGCTGACGTCGGGCGCGGCGCTGCAAGGCTATACGGCCGGCAGTCCGTCGCTCAGTATCCCGGTGCTGACGGCGCTGTTCCCGCACCTGAGTGGGCCGTTCCTGGGCATCGACGCCAGCACGGTCAAGAGCCTGGCGTTCCTGGGCTTCTTCATCGCCTTCGCCATCAAGGTCCCGGTGTGGCCGTTCCACACCTGGCTGCCCGACGCGCACAGCGAAGCGCCGACCGCCGGCTCGATGCTGCTGGCCGGCGTCATGCTCAAGCTCGGCGCGTACGGCTTCCTGCGGCTGGTCATCCCGATGTTCCCGGATGTCTGGATCGCGCCGCAGAACATCCTCGGTATCCAGACGAACTGGGCCGGCATCTTCGCCTTCCTGGCGATGTTGAGCATCATCCTGGGGGCGTTCGCCGCCTGGGGCCAGAACGACATCAAGCGACTGGTGGCCTACAGCTCGGTCAACCACATGGGCTTCGTCTCCATCGGCCTGGCGGTCACGGCCGTCGCTTACGGCGAGATGTTCATGAACGGCACGACCGAACACGTGCAGGACGCCATTCTGGCGACCAACGGCGCGGTTTTGCAGATGTTCAACCACGGGTTGACGTCGGCGGCGATGTTCTTGCTGGCCGGCGCGATCTACCACAAGACACACACCCGCGACATGCGGCAGTACGGCGGCCTGTGGGTGAAAGCGCCGATCTTCGGCGGCATCTTCATCTTCACCAGCATGGCGAGCCTGGGCCTGCCGGGCCTGAACGGCTTCGTCAGCGAGTTCCTGGTCGTGCGCGGCATCTGGCCGGTGTTCACGGTGCTGGCGCTCATTTCGATGCTCGGCCTGCTGATTACCGGTAGTTACATCCTGAAGGGCATCCGCGCGACGCTGCACGGGCCGTTCAACCTGCACTGGCGCAACTACAACCTGGAACTCGAAGCGCATGAGATCGTGGCGATTGCGCCGCTGCTGGCGCTGATCCTGATTACCGGCCTGGCGCCCAACTGGATCCTGTCGGTCATCAACGAGTCGGTGACGCGCCTGCTCGTGGTCCTGGGCGGCTAAGGGAAATAAGCATGATTGAAACGTTCTCATTTCCGGTATTAAGCGTCCTCGTCTTTCTGCCCATCGTGTCGGCGGTCATCATTCTGTTCCTGCCCAGCGAACAGAAAGACCTGATTCGCGGTGTGGCGATTACGACGGCCGCAGCCTGCTTCGCCCTGGGCCTGGCGATCTTCATTGGCTTCTACAACACGGCCCCGGCGGCCGGCGCGGCGCAGGAAGAAATGCTGGCGTCGCTGCCCGCGCAGGCAGGCCAGTACCAGTCGATCGGGTCGGCGATGTTCGTCGACGGCCTGAAGTACGTCGAAGACGTGCCGTGGGTTGCCAGCCTGGGCATTCACTACACCGTCGGCGCGGACGGCCTGAATGCGCCGATGCTGCTGCTGACCGGCATGGTGTTCGTGGCCGGCGTGCTGGTGTCGTGGCGCGTCGAAGACCGCACTAAAGAGTTCATGGCCTTCTTCCTGCTGCTGGTCGCCGGCGTGTACGGCGTCTTCGTGGCGATGGACCTGTTCCTGCTGTTCTTCTTCTACGAACTGGCGATCTTCCCGATGTATCTGTTGATCGCGACGTGGGGGTGGGTACAGCTCCGCGAATACGCGGCCATGAAGCTGACGCTCTACATCCTGATCGGCTCGGTGGTGGCGCTGGTCGGCGGCATCGCGATGGTCATCACGGCCAACAACTTCTTCCTGTCGCCGGAAGGCGCGGCGGTGTTCGAAGCGGCCAAGCTGGGCGGCATCCTGCCGCAGACGGCGCAGCCGTTCAGCTTCAGCATCGCCCAGCTCACGCTGGCGGCTGAAAACGGCGCGTTCAGCATCCCGGTGCTGGGCGACATCTCGTTCGCCCGCGTCTGGTTCCCGTTCATCTTCATCGGCTTCGCGGTGCTGGCCGGTGTGTTCCCGTTCCACAACTGGTCGCCGGACGGCCACGTCGCCGCCCCGACCGCCGTCTCGATGATCCACGCCGGCGTGCTGATGAAGCTCGGCGCGTACGCGGCGCTGCGGGTGGGTGTGCAGCTTCTGCCAGAGGGGGCGCAGGTTCACCTGCCGTGGATTGTCTTCCTGACCCTGATTAACGTGGTTTACGGCGCGTTTATCGCTTTCAGGCAACGCGACTTTAAATACGTCATCGGCTTCTCGTCGGTCAGCCACATGGGCCTCGTGAGCATGGGCTGGGCGACGATGAACCTGACCGGTATGACCGGCGCGGGCTTGCAGATGTTCAGCCACGGCGCGATGACGGCTCTGTTCTTCGGTTGCGTCGGTATGGTCTACGACCGGGCGCACACGCGCGACATCCCCAGCCTGGGCGGCTTCATCAAGATCATGCCGTGGGTCGGCTTCGCCTTCATCATTGGCGGTCTCGCCAGTATGGGTATGCCGGGCCTGAGCGGGTTTATCGCCGAGTTTCCGATCTTCGTCGGCATGTTCCAGGCGTCGCCGGACATCGTGCTCAACATCGGCAGTTTCCAGTTAACCAACTACTACGCGGTGCTGGTCATCATCGCCGCGCTCGGCATCGTCATTACGGCGGCCTACGTGCTGCGTGTGACCAGCCAGGTGTTCTTCGGCGAGTTTAAGCCGGAGCGCTACCACGACGTTATCACCGACATCACGGTGCGCGAGCGCTTCGTGTTGTTGTTCCTCGGCTCACCGCTGGTCATCATCGGTCTCGCGCCGTGGATCATGGCGCCGATGATCGAAGCCGGCCTGAGACCGGTGCTTGCATTGCTTGGCGGCGCGTAAGCGGAGGCTGCTCGCACGTTGATGATGTCATGGATGACCAGGAAGCAGACAACCCACGGAAGCGGCGCACCCGACACGCGGAGCAGCGCGGCCAGGAGGGGAGACGAGTTGGACCGGCCTTCAACGACGCACAGCGAGCGAGAAGGAATGACGTCTTCCTTGACGTTAAGCAAGGCAATTTCGTGGTTCGGGGACCGCGAGGTCGTGAACACATTTTCACGCAGCACGGCCAACTGTTGACATCGGTGGATCGATTTCAGAAAGATCATCTCAACCGTCTGAGATCCGGTAGAATTCGTGACCTCACTGACGAGGAGTTTGAGAAGTTCCAAGAGGTGATACGGTGAGAATCAAAAACTACTCGACCAGCGGCTTGAACATGAGCGTAGAAGAGCAACTTGCGAGCTTCGCCGCTGATGTGTTGAGCGATACGGACTATGCCGCGATGGTACATTGTCTGTTTGCCCACGAGCCGGGGCGGTGGTTTCCGCTTGGCGATATATGCGCCCTCGATGAGGGAACTCGCGATCGAGCGCTTGCGCTCGAACAAGCGGTCGAGGGGCGTTTGATCGTTGCGTGGATGGAACATCCGCAGTCTGTCTATGGCGATGAATATGTTACCGTCCACTTCGGCGCGGACACGGTTGACTGGTGGACGACAGCCGTGTTTAACAAGGGTCTTTTCATGGCGTCAGACACGAGCGAATACGGTGACGACTAGCAGCGTCGTGTCCGCGAGGATGACAACAAAGCGAGGTTTCTGTGGGGAATGAATTTAATCTCCTGACTCATCTCCCGGCAATTGCGCCGGAAATCGGCCTGGCGATCATGGCGATCGTCGTGCTGGCGCTCGACCTGTTCCTGCCGGAGAGCCAGCGCCGCAATATTGCCATCGTCACCGCCATCGGCCTGGCCGCGCTGGCGCTGACGCCGCTCATCTGGGGGCCGCCGGCCGCGCCGGCTGGCCTGACCGGGGCCGAGGCCAACCAGACGCTGCTCTTCTGGGGCGGCATGGTGCGCCACGACGTGCTATCGCAGGTCTTCCACGTGATGGTGCTGCTGGCCGGCGCGTTCGCCGCGCTGATGTCGATCGACGTCAAGGGCATCGGCCGCAAGGGCGAGTTCTACCTGATCCTGATCGTCTCGACGCTGGGCGCGTGCCTGATGGCGAGCGCCGCCGACCTGATCATGATCTTCGTCGCGCTCGAAACGACGACCATTCCGCTGTACGTGCTGGCCGCCTTCATGCGCGGTAGCAGCAAGTCGGCCGAAGGTGGCATGAAGTACTTCCTGTTTGGCTCGTTCATGTCGGCGCTGCTGCTCTACGGCTTCAGCCTGCTCTACGGCTTCACCGGCCAGACCAACATCTACGCGATTGCCGAGTTCCTGGGCACGCCGGCTTTCGGCCAGAACGCGGTGCCGGTGCTGGTGGCGATGGTGCTCATCCTGGCCGGCTTCGGCTTCAAGATCAGCGCCGTGCCGTTCCACTTCTGGACGCCGGACGTCTACGAAGGCGCGCCGACCCCGGTGACGGCCTTCATCAGCGTGGCGAGCAAGGCGGCCAGCTTCGCGCTGCTGCTGCGCTTCATGGTGGCGGTCTTCCCGGTCGGGCTGGTCATCGGCGGGGCCGAAATTCACGGCTTCTGGGTGCAGCTCATGGCGGCGCTGGCGGTCGTGACGATGACGCTCGGTAACGTGGTGGCGCTGGCGCAGCGTAACATCAAGCGCCTGCTGGCCTACTCGTCGATCGCGCAGGCCGGCTATCTGCTCATCGGCCTGGCGGCCATCGGCTCGCAGGAGCAGAGCGTCGCCGCGATCTCGTTCTACCTGTTCATGTATACCTTTACCAACTTGCTCGCCTTTGCCGTCGTCATCCTCTTTTCAGAGGCGACCGGCAGCGAGACGATTGCCGACCTGGCCGGCCTGAGCCGGCGCAGCCCGTGGCTGGCGCTGACGATGACCGTCGCGCTGCTGTCGCTGGGCGGCGTGCCGCCGGCGGCCGGGTTCTTCGGCAAGTTCTTCCTGTTCCAGGCGGCGGTGGAAGCCAACCTCGTCTGGCTGGCGATTTACGGCGTGCTGATGTCGATCGTCGCGCTCTACTACTACCTCGTGGTCGTCAAGGTCATGTACGTCGACCGCAGCGAGGATGAGGACAAGCCGATCCCGCTGTCCCGGCCCTATGTCTGGGTGCTGGGCGTGACGACAATCGTGGTGTTGCTCCTGGGTACGTTCGGTGCGCAGGTGGTCTACGACTGGGCGCTGGCAAACGCGTCCTCGCTATTCGCGTAAGTGTCCTTGCGAACGCTAAATCGTTTGTGATAGAATGCGCAGGCGCTAGACCAAACACAAATGGCTAATCAAACACCGTCACGAGTGAAAAACCTGACCCTGGCAGCAATGGCAGGCCAGGCGGGATGTGCCTCGCTCGTGCTCATCATCATCGCGTTGCTGATTGGCATCTGGCTCGACGCCCGGTTTGGTGTTCGCGGTCCATTCACCGTGGGCCTGTTATTGCTCAGTATCCCGCTCAGTTTATTTGTGATGGTACGGATTGCGCTGGGGACGATTAAACAAATCCAACCCGGCAGCAACACTGGAGTGCGCAAGCATTCACCGGACACGGAGGAGGAGTGACCTTTGATACAACAGCTTTTGTTCTGCCGTAGCCGAGGAGCACCACGATGAGCGCAACCCAACGCGGAGCCGTCATTTTTGGCGTGTTCGTGCTCTTCTTGGTCGCCTGTGGCCTAATCACCTTCGGGTTCTTCCCGTCGCAGGGCATCGCCGTTGGCCTGCCGGTGATTACGGTCCCTGGCGAAGCTTACAGCGGCGCGCTGCCGAGCCAGAATTTCGTGCTGACCAACACGGTCATGGCGATCATTCTGACCGACATCGTCGTCCTGTTGTTCCTCTTCTTTGGCTGGCGCGCCTCGAAAGGCTGGCGCAAGGAAGTTCCGTCTGGCTTCCAGTCGATCGTCGAGCTGGTCGGCGAATTCGTCTATGGTCAGGCGAAGAACTTCGCCGGCACGGGCAAGCTCGTGCGGCAGTGGCTGTTCCCACTGGCGGCCAGTATTTTCCTGTTCCTGCTGGTCGCAAACTGGATGAAATTGCTGCCGGGTGTCGAGACCGTCGGTCTGTGGCACTGCGCGCATGAAGGTTTCTCCGGTTACCCCGGCGTTCAAACCGGCGTCGGTTATCAGCTCTACGTCGACCAGCCGCTGTATGCCGGCCAGGGCGCAACCGAAGCCGACTACGAGAGCTGCGAAGAGTGGATTCACCACGGCGGCCCCATGCCGGCGGCGGATGCACGTGACGCGGCTGCGACCGAGCTGTTCAACGCGGAAGGCGCTCTGCGGCAACAGCTCACCGCTGAAGGCGCGACCGAAGAAGAAATTCTGACGCAGGTGGCTGATCTGCGGTTGGCCGCTACCGAAGAAGTATGGGAGCACCCCTCGTTCGCGCTCGACGCTGACGAGCTACGCAAGGGCGTCATTCCGTACATTCAGGTGGTCACACCGTTTGTTCGTGGCGCTGCGACTGACTTGAACCTCACGATCGGCCTGGCGCTGGTCGCCGTGGTCGCGGTGCAGATGTTCGGCGTGGCCGCGCAAGGCCCGAACTACTTCCAGAAGTTCATCAACCTGCAAGCCCTGGGCAACCTGCAAAAGAAACCACTGGGTGCGATCGACTTCGTCGTCGGTCTCATCGAGATCATTTCCGAAATCGGCAAGATCATCTCACTGGCCTTCCGTCTTTTCGGTAACATGTTCGCCGGCGGTATTCTGCTCGCGGTGATGTCCTTCCTGGCGGCGCTGCTCCTGCCGGTGATTTTCTACGGCCTGGAAGTGATCGTCACGAGCATTCAGGCGTTTGTGTTCGCCATCCTCGTGCTGGTGTTCTCGGCTCAGGCCATGACCGCCCACCACAGCGACGATGAAGATCACCACGAACACGCCAGCGACGGTCACGGCTCCGAGCCGACCGACGCACACGATGAACCCATTACACGTACAGCCATCTAGCTAGAAACACGCAAAGGATAAAAGAAATGATTGAAGGTTCGATCGAGATTGGTCTGAAGGCGCTGGGCGCGGGTCTGGCGATGGTGGGCGCGTTTGGCCCGGGTATTGGTATCGGTTTGCTCGTGCAGGGTGCTATGCAGGCGATCGGTCGTAACCCGGATGCAGCCGGTACGATCCAGACCAACATGATTCTCGGTATCGTCTTCACTGAAGCGATCGCGATTTACGCATTGGTCGTCTCGCTCATCATCCTGTTCGTGCTTTAAGACACGGCACGAAAAGGAGTGTTGAGTATGACCATGAAATTATCGTGGAAACGGTTGTTTGTTCTCTTTGCGCTGCTGGCCTCGCTGGTGATGGTACCGGCGCTGCTGGCCCAAGAGGGCGAGGCGACCGCCGTTCCGGCCGACGCCGCCGGAGAAGAAGACGGTCATGCGGCTGTCGTCGCTGAGGGTGGCGAGGTCGAACAGGCCAACCCGCTCAACGCGCTCGGCATCAACATGGGCTTCCTGCTGGCGCAGATCATCAACTTCCTGATCATCTTCTTCTTGCTGCGCGCCTTCCTGTGGAAGCCGCTGGTCAACATGATTGACTCGCGTAGCGCCAAGATCCAGAAGGGTCTGGAAGACGCCGCTGCCGCCGCTAACGCGCGTCGCAATGCCGAAGCCGAAGCCGAGAAGATCCAGGCTCAGGCACGCGCTGAAGCGGCCCGTTC
>Ga0351855_1003_pt1 | contig 52591 bp, 54 predicted proteins | sample BONcelFGM3001C11_FD_206794 | JGI IMG/M metagenome (GOLD analysis project Ga0351855, IMG submission 206794) | Enriched cells from coal bed in the Powder River Basin, Montana, United States - BONCAT cells FGM rep2 HSBNCT.FGM.300.1.C11 ...
ACCCATGAGGACATCGATGCCACCTACAAACTCCTGAAGCGGATCAAACCCGACGACATAATCGTGTACCTTTCAACTGCCATTCCGGGCCGGCACATCCACACCTGGGCGAAGGAACAGGGCTACCTCACCTCCGACGAAAACCCCGAGCTCCTCGACCCCGCCAGGAACAGGGCATGCGAGATAATGAACATGCGCCTTCCCTACCTTGAACTTGCGGACGTGGTGGGATGGAAACACAAGATCGAGCGCTACCGAAGCTGGCGCAAGATCACAAGTGTTGACAACATAACCCGCTGGGCATCCGAGCTGGCCAGAGAACCGGGCAAGGCAATGGGCAAGGCCGGAAGGGTTCTCAGGGGCTTCCGCGGCCAGGGGGACTAGTCATAAGAACCCTGGCGGCCTCCGTCTACTACTCGGCGCTCAGGTTCGCCGTGCACCGCTCACGCAACCCGGAGTGGATCATCAATGCACTGACGCGCCTGAGGGGAGTGTCAGACCGCAGGAGCGGGCTTTTAAAATGCCACTTTCGAAGGATCTTTCCCGACCTCGACGAAACCTCGGTGAACGGGCTTCTCAGGCAGTACTGGCACAGGCACAACAGGCACACCGTCGACCTTTACCACCTCGAGCGCTTCGAGCCCGACCTTCTGCAGAAAACGGTCGACTGGTGTGGACGCGAGCATCTCGACAACGCCATGAAAGCGGAAAAAGGCGTTCTGCTTCTCGTTCCCCACTTCGGTGACGAGCGAAGCATGCACATCCTCATGGGAATGGCGGGCTACCCGGTCGAAGTCATCTCGAGCCGCTACCTTGGCGACGGAGAGATCCCCCGCAGGGCAAGGCTTGCCGTGGGAGAACGCTGGAACACGCTCCACTTCCCCGACGAAAACCCAAGGTGGATGTACCGGGCCCTCTCCAAAAACCACATCCTGCACTATTCCCCCACGGCTTACGGCGGACCCACGGGCATCTGGCTTGAGATGTTCGGCGTTCCCGACCTTGTGCCAGCAACACCCTGGAAGCTTTTCAGCAGAACACGCTGCCGGGTGATCTTCGGGTCATGCTTCGTGCTTCCCGGGATGAGGTTCCGGATCGAGTTTGAACCCATGGAACTCCCCGGCGACCAGGCCGGGTTCACGGAGACAGTCATGCGCCGAGTTGAGAGATGCGGACTTGAGCATCCGGGGCAGTACGACTGGAAGAACCTGGTGATCCGCCATCGTGAATCGAACACGATCAACAGGACAGGAACGATCCCACATCGTGAAGAGGTTCTCGAGAGACTCGCAGTCCCGCGCGATGAAGACCCCGGAAGCATCGCGGACCTCGGGGAACTGATGACCCTGCGGGAAGTTTGACATGAGGATAACCCTTGTGTACCCTAATTTCGGAACGGGCCAGCGCAGCCTTTACTTCCCGCAGGGGCTGGCTTACGTGGCGGCGGCACTGCTGAAGGCCGGCCACCGGGTGAGCGTGGTGGATATGGAGGGCGAAGACCTGTCCACGGAGAGGGCCTTTGAACTGATCGGGGAATCATCCCCCGACATGGTCGGCTTCGGGGGGATGATCACAAGGTACTCGATAGTAAGGGAAATGGGCAGAAGGCTAAAAAGGGAGATGCCGGACGTCTTCCTCATGGCGGGCAACAGCGGCGCCACAACGATCCCCGGGCTCTACCTCGAAAACGCCGGAATGGACGCCGTAGTCCTCGGCGAGGGAGAAGCAGCGGCGGTTGAGCTTGCAGCGGCCCTTGAATCGGGCGCTGACTGGCGATCGGTACCGGGGCTTGCGTTCAGGGACGATGCCGGCAAAACCGTTTTCTCACGGTCAAGGCCTCTTCTCGCGAACCTCGACGACCTCCCGTGGCCCGCCCGCGACCTCTTCCCCCTTGAAAAGTACGTGGTCAGCCGTGATCACAGGGGCAAACACGAAAGGCACCTCGAGATAGTCGCCAGCAGGGGTTGCCCCCATGGCTGCGTCTACTGCTACCACATCTATGGCAGGACGATCCGCCGAAGGTCACCCGGATCGATAGTGGCGGAAGCGGTTCACATAGTCGAAAAGTACGGGATAGAGTACACGGGATTCCCTGACGACCTCTTCACCAGCGACAAGGCCTTCGTGATGGAAACCTGCTCGCTCCTTGAAAAAAGGCTTCCGGGCATACGCTGGTCATGCCTGGGCAGGGCCTCGTCGGTTGACCGCGAGATGCTTCGCGCCATGCGCAGGGCAGGCTGCGACTGGATTAGCTACGGCATCGAATCGGGCAGCCCTGAGATGCTCGGGCGGATGAAACGCACTGTCACCCCCGAACAGTGCCTCAACGCCATAAGGATGACACGGGAGGAGGGGATGATCCCCGAGGGCTCTTTCATGATAGGCATGTTCGGGGAAACACGTGAAACCGTGGCCGAAACCGTGGAGTTCTGCAAAAAGGCCGACATCACCGCACCCATGCTCTTCGTCACGCCCTACCCCGGAACCCCTCTCTTCACCGAGGCCCGGGAAAAGGGGCTCATACCCGATCTGGAAGCCTACGTGCTCTCACTCGAAGCGGCTGACAAACTGCTCGTCAACCTGACCGACATGGATGACCGCGAACTCGACAGCCTCAGGGAGTGGGCCATGGGCAAGGCGGGCCGGAACTACCTTCTCAGAAGACCCTTCACCCGAATCCCCGCCCTTCTCTGGAAGCATCTCACCCTGAAGGGCTTTGATCAGCTCGCGCGTGACGCCACCGAGTTCCTTAGGGGGCTTGGGAAGCCTCCCGCAAAACACCTGTAGGGATTCTACGCCCGGTCATTCCGGTGAAAAAACAGGTTCAGCTCAGGTCCGATATCAGCCCCGGCAGAAGACACGCCGCATAAAGGGGAAGTCTGACCGTCTTCCCCTCGGAAGCGAAGTTCCACGCTCCGAGTTTCACCGAAAGCGCTGGATCGAACTTCTCCCTGAAAACAGACAATGACTTTGACCTGGTCTTCCTTCCGGATTTCACCTCGATCGGAACGGGACCGCAGCAACTGTCCAGAAGGAACTCAACTTCGGACTGGTTTCCCTTCCAGCAATGAATGCTTGAAAGACCGCTGCTCACCAGTTCCTGAGCAACTGCGTTCTCCGCCACCCATCCCTTGTAGAACCCCGGATGGAGGGCCCTTGATGCTTCCAGAGGAATGCCTGCCATGCACTTTAGAATTGCGGTGTCATGAATGTACAGCTTGAAAAGGGAACCGCTCTCCCAGGCAGACAGTGGGGTTTCCACCCGATTGATGATCGGTACCCTCTTCAGCATGCGCGCCTTCTCAAGCCAGGCGATGGGTCCTGCAAGGTCCCTGTAGCTCTTCCGTCCCGGGATCACGCCCTTGAAGCGGAATCTGTCCGCACTGTCATCAAGATCACGGCCAAGCTGGCCAGGGACACTCTGCCAGACCTGTTGAACGTGAAGGGCATTCTCGTTTCCGGCATGCTGCGCAATGTCCGCCAGCCAGCCCTCAACGAGCTGCTGCTGTATCGATCGAGCCCTTTCAAGCGCTGTGAACTCCCCGTCCCCCGATGAACTCACATACACACTTACGGCTTCGGGCATGCCCCCGACTGCGGTGAACCTGCCGAACAGGTTCCAGAGAGTATCGTGCACCACGGGCGAAAGAGGTCTGGATGGTTTTGAATCCTCGAGGATATCAACGGCTTGCTGTTGTCCCACCGCCTCCAGAAACTCACGAAAATCCATTGGCCAGACATCAAGCATCTCCACCTTTCCCACTGGGAAGGGCTCAGTGGAGAAATACAGGCCCAGGAGGGAACCGGCCGCCGCGATAGAAGAGCCGGGAAGGAAATCGCAGAAGTACTTCAGGGCAAGCAGGGCTTTGGGACAGGCCTGTATCTCGTCGAAGACGATCAGGTCACGTTCAGGGTCGATCCTCTTTCCGGAGAGGAACTCGAGCTCACTCAGAATCCTTTCAGGGTGCAGATCGCCTGATTCGAAAACGGACGCTGCCCTGACATCCATATTCATGTCGAAGTAATGACATGCTGGAAACGTTGGCCCGAAAAGGTTTTTCAGGATGAACGTCTTTCCGGATTGCCTTACGCCCTGCAGAAGCAGGGGTTTTCTAGAAGGGTTCCGTTTCCATGCCGACAGAAAGGTTTCCGCTCTTCGTCTCATGATGTGAACATACCTTATCAACTCGGCCCGTCAACTTTTTTTCACCAAAAAGTTGAGCTTACGTCAACTTTTTTCCACCAAAAAGTTGTGACCTCTACAACTTTTACCCACGTATTTCTTCCGAACCAAGCGGTCAATGAACCTCAGAGGGTGTCGGAAGCGCCGCCGAGACGGGCTCTGAGGGCTTCGGTTCAACCGGCAAGGTGGTGTGGGAGCCGGGGGGCACATGCCCCCCGGCCCTGCGACACTAGAAGGACTCGGCGCTGTCGGTGATCTTCACGCCGGTTGCGACCATGTAGCCCGGAACCGAGGCGGCCTCGGGCATGCGGCGGTCGTAGGTACTCGAGCCGTTCACCGACGTGCACCACGGGGCAAGTACAGCCACATTTCCCAGAACGTTCTGGAACGTGTCGGTGATGCGGCTGGAGAAGATGGGGCTCACCATCTCGCCGTTCTCGAGAAGTACGGCGCTGAACCGGCTGCTGCCGGTGAAGATGCCCTTGCTCCGGTTGGGGATGTGGGTGTAGTGCAGGGCCGGTATGTAAAGCACCCTTCCCATGCCTTTGACCGCTTCCATCGGGCACTCGGGTCCGTCACCGGGGCTGACCACCACACTGGCGCTTCCGCTGTGGGGGGTCGGCTTCTTTCCGTACTTGGCCGCGGTCGCCAGATCGTAGAAAAGGTTCATCATCCTACCCTTTTCCACGATGGGAAATACGTTCCGGGTCATGCCGGTCATGTCGAAGCCGAACCTGAACGTGTTCATGTCGGTTGGGTCGTCGACAACGGTTATCTTGTCGGAGAGGATGCTGTCTCCCGGCTTTTTGCCGCAGGTCCAGTTCATTCCCTCTTCATAACCCCTGCCGCTCATGCCGGTGCCTATGGCCATGCCGACTATCTCGGCCACGGCCTGCGAGCCGAAGAGCACGGTGTACTCACCGGGTTCGACCCTGAAACCGGGGTTCTTGTAGATGGGAAGAAGCCAGTTGAAGCTCTCGATCGTGTTTTCGGCCTTGACCTCACCGGCCTGCCAGCCCGTCTGGAAAGACGCCAGTTCCCACTTCCTCTCAGGATGCTTCAGGACGCAGGTGAACTGCTGGTCGGTGCCTATGCGCCACGCGAGGTTGTCGTTCTTCGTGGACGCAAGGAGGACTTCGGTGGAACCACTGCTCCAGGAACCCGAGAAGTTGAGGTTGCTGCCGGTCTTCTCGATTATCTCACGGTAGACCACGGCCTTCTCACCGGGATCCAGGTTTTCCAGGGCCTCGTCGTACTGAAGCATCTCCTCGGCATTCTCCTCCACCATCCGTGAGATGGGATCGTAATCCTTGGGGGTGCTGACCGAAGCCTTTTCAACGGCGACGGCAAGAGCCTTCCGAACGCTGTCGGGGCCGGTGATGTCACCCATGATGGTGTATGAGCCTTCACGGCGGCCGTTAATGACCTCGACATCAAGCCTGGTCAGGTCTTCACTTGTGTTGAGGCTGACGGAGTTGTTGCCTATCCTCATCAGGTGGCTTTTCTCGCGGTGCATCGTGAAAAGCGCGTCGATGCCCTTTTCAGAGGCCTCGTCCCTCACCTTGAGGATGGCGTCGCGGGTGGTCTCGTCCAGCATGGCCTACTTCTCCTCTCCGGTGATCACATCGTCGAACCGCATCACGGGAACGCCGTGGCCGATCTCCATCACCTGGTTGGGCTCGCCCTTGCCGCAGTTCGGAACCTGCTCGACCACCCAGGTGGAACGGTCTCCGACTGCGCTCAGGTTGCCGTAGAACTCCAGGGTGTGCCCCTGGTAAGTGGGGTTCTTGAGCACCCTTGTGATCTTGCCGCCCCTGATCTCCCAGGCGATCTCGCAGCCGAAGTGGAAGTGCTCCCTGTTGCTTCCGATTGACCAGCTCGTGGGGTTGTCCAGAAGAATGCCTTCCTCGGTTCCGGCGATTATGTCGGAAAGGTTTCCATCATTGCCTGGCAGAACGTTGACGTTGGTCATCCGGTCGATGGGAGCCTTGTAGAAGGCCGTGGACCGGCTGGCCCCGCCACTGTGCTCAAACACCTGCCTTCCCGCGGTGTGATTCGCCTCGCTTATCATGGCGCGGCTGGTAAGGCAGTTCACCAGAATGCCCTTGTCGATGAGAAGGTAGTCGCGTTCGGGGGTTCCCTCATCGTCGTAACCGAAGCTCCCGGGGCTGTTGTCAACAGATCCGAAGGCGCTGACGCTCAGTTTGTCCGAGCCGTAACGGAGGCGGCCGAAGCTGTCCAGCGTCACGAAACTGCCACCGGCGTACGAAAGCTCGTAACCGAGTATCCGGTCCAGCTCAAGCGGGTGGCCGATGGTCTCGTGGACCTGAAGGTGCCCCTGACCCGGCAGCAGTATGACCGAACGGCGTCCGTACTCGAGTTCGGGTGCCGTGAGGAGCTGGGAGAGTTCCTCCTTCATCCCCTCGGCCCTGCCGCTCCACAAGTCGGGATTTGTCACCATCTCCCAGCCCCTGGTGCCTGTGCCGGGAGTGAGAAGGCTCTTGGAGCGCCTCTGCATCTGGCCGTCGCCGTCCTGGGCCATCACCATCGAATCGGCAAAACAGTTCAGAAGGTTGCGCTCGATGAACGAGCCGTCGCTGTTCCAGAACCAGTTCCTCATCCTCTGAAGGTAGAGGAAAACAACCCTGCGCTGGACGAAATCGGCCTTGAGCCTTTCATCCAGCCCCTCGAGAAAGGCGAGCTTCTCCGAAAGGGGAACATCGAATGGGTCCTGAAGCACCGGGGATGAATAGGTTCCGGTGACTGCGGGAAGAACGCCCATGTTGAGGGGAATGCTCACAAGCATTGATGCCGTTTTTGCGTTGGCAAGAGCCTTCTCGAAAGCTTCGGAAACGTCCGACGCCCTGCTTGTGGCGGCGAAACCCCATGCGCCTCCGTACAGCACCCGAACACCCAGACCGCTCTCGAACGATGCCGTGTTGGCCTCGAGGTTACCGTCGTAGAGAACGAGGGTTTCCGAGCCGTCTTCGGAGAAGAAACGGGCATCGCAGTAACCCGCCCCGGCGTTCATGGCCCTGGCTATGCCTTCGGCCACCGGTCTTTCAAGGTTCTCAACTCTCAACTCTTTCACCTCTTCCTGATTCCGGAGGGGTCACCGAAAGACTTGCGCCTTCGCGCAGGACACCCGGCGATTCCACCCGGCAGAAAACGCCCCTTGCGGGCATTACGCACTTCCCGACCCTGCGGTATATCGAACAACCGTCGCCATGACATTCCTTGCCCAGCTGGGTCACGACCATTGTCAGTCCACCCTCGCCCGACATCCTGTCCCCCGGGGCGAGCGCGGAGAAGTCACCGCCCCTTGTAGTGATGTTCTCGCCGAAATCACCGGGATTGATCTCGATGCCTGTCTTCATTGCGAAGGCTTCGATGCTCTCGATGTCCAGCAGGCTCACCTGCCGGTGCCAGTCCCCTGCGTGGGCATCGCCCTCGAGCCCTTCGAGGCTCACTGCCGCCTCGACGACAGGGTGTTTCTCGGTTCCCTTCTCAAGGGATACGTTGACGGAAACGATCTTGAACCTGTTCATCACACCTCCCGGCACTTGTCTTCAGCACACAAAATAGTGTTAAAAGATGGATTGTCAAGAACGACATCCAGATTTCCGTCTAAAAGACTGTCTAACAAAACTTTACGATAACTGCAATGACCGCCCCGACCAGAAACACGACGAGAAACACGGCCAGAAAAGCGAAAAACAGAAGCCTGAACCTGACATTCCGCCGTCCTGACTTACTCACGCACTCCGCCACCAGCCCCCTCTCGCCGGGCCGGTGGTAGCTCAGCTTCACGAACTGCAGGGAAAGCTTCTCGTCCTTCCTGCACACAAGGGGTCCGAAAAAGGACAAAGCACCCGGCGAAAGAGGCACCAGAACGGCAAGCGCCATGAACGCCAGGAACAACGATACCCCGAGATCAATGGCAAGAAGGACCGGAAAGCTCAAGACCGATCACCCCATTACTGGTTCCGTACCAGGCGGCTCGGACGCAGTTCCCATTTGAACCGCAACGGGAGTTATCATAACGGGAAGGACCGGTCATGCGGAGTCAGCCCGGCACCTTAGCGTCCGGCCTCCTTTGAAGCTATTGTTGAACCACGCACAACGGAAGAAGAGGTATGGAAAAACCCTGCAAGACAAGGATGATCAGGGCCGGTGTGCTGTTTGCCCTGGCCGTGATGTCCGTAACGGGAGTGTTCGCCATGCTGCAGGACAAGGCCATCCTTCCCCCGGCCCGGGAGTATGTGGAGCAGTCCCAGGACAAAGCCCTCACCGCATTCATAACCATCAGCGTGGTGAAGGGGATCGTGGCTGTGGTCGAGGGTTCAGATGTAGTCGGGATAGAGGTCGGCGACATTGTCCAGCCGCTTTACGACGCCATTGACATCACCTGGAAGGTTCTGGCGGCCAGTCTCGCCACCCTGTACGCCCTTGAGGTTCTGCTTGTCCTGTGCGGAACCCTTGGCAGGTTTTTCCTCAGCGCTCTTTTCATCGCCCTGCTGGCCATGCAGTTCACACGGTGCGACATCCTGAGAAGGGCAGCCTTCTCCGCGGGCATCCTGGCTTTTTTCTTCTTCGCAGCCATACCCTTGACTCTTGTCGTCGCGGGGCACCTCTCCGAAGGCTACTCAAAGAACGTCCGCCTCGAGTTCGACAGCCGGATGGAGCAGTTCCGGTCCGAATTCCAGGAAAGGGTCGAGGAGATCCAGGACGGAGACCTTGTAGCACTCGAAAACTGGCCTAATCTCAGAATAAGCTTCCCGAAGATCGAGATAGTGAAGGCGATTCTGATCGACATGAAGGAGCTTGTGGAAAAACTGCCGGAACTGCTTTTTCGAACCGGCGTGACATGGCTTCTGGATGTGGCTTTGATACCGATGGGTCTGTTGTTCATCCTGTACAAACTTGCGCTTCTTTTCATGGGATCGGTTTTCGGTTCACCAGCAACCCGCCCCCGAAAGCTTCCTGTTCCGGAAGAAAGGTCATGAAATGGCAAGAACACTCTTTGTCCTTCTTCTGTTCACCGCAGTTTCCCCTGCTTTTTCCCAGGCGTCCATATACCCGGGCGAGGCCGGGGGTATCGCGGAAGCCCATCTCAGATCAATGGGTGTCATTCTCCCGGAGATGGTTGCCTGTCAATCCATATCCGCCCCGGTTTCGGGTTACCTCATCGATTTCCTCGGATACAGTGGCAGTGTTCCCACTGCCTTCAGGGTGGGTGTGACGGACGAGGGTGAGCAGAATGCGGGAGAGGTGTTCGTGACACTTAGGTTCGGGGCCGGCGGCGCCTGGTTCCCCGGACCCGACTCCTCCCCGGAGCAGCAGCTTGCGCTCGAGTTCCTTCTGGACCAGCGAGACGGGTTCATGGCCATAGTCGAGATGGAACACCCCCGGGGTCCGGTAGTGATCCCGCCTGGAAGGATACTGACGCCTGACGGAGAGGTTGATGTGACGGCCCTGCTGTCAGCGCTCCACGGCTCCGAAGTCGTGTTCGTGGGGGAACGGCACGACGACCCGCTGGCGCACCAGTGGGAGCTGTTCATCTGGAAGGCCCTGGCCACCCCTGAAACAGCCCTTGCGCTCGAGATGTTCGAAACCGATGTCCAGCCCCTCTTTGACCGGTACCTTGCGGGAGGCGTTCCAAGGGATGAGTTCCTCGCGGGTTCGCGCCCATGGGGCAACTACGCTCAGGATTACGAACCGATGGTTGAGTACGCCCGTGAGAATGGTTTCAGGGTGATCGCAGCCAATGTTCCCAGGTCCTTTGCTGCGGCGGTTGCAAGGGGAGGCTTTGCCGCGGTCTCAGACGAAGGCTTCTTCCGGAACCTTGGTGTGGATTCCTCGAACACCGACTACAGGGCACGCTTCCACGCGACCATGGAAGCAATGGGTGACGCCATGCACGGCATGCCGATGGACCCTGAGAACCTCTACCGGGCACAGCTTCTGAAAGACGCCGTCATGGCCGCTTCCATTGTGGGAACCCGGTGCGTGTTCGTCTGCGGAAGGTTCCACAGCGACTTTGACTCGGGGATAGCGGACCAGCTCCCGCAGGGAACCCTTTACAGAACGGTAAGCGTCCTGGGCGAAGGGGAGCCGGTTGACTTCATGACGGCGGGCATCCTGATAGTGCCATGAGCGGCTATTCGCGGAAGATGCTGTACCCTATCTCGAAGGCATCGTCCTGGCTCATGAACAGCTTCTCGAAGGTAACCACCCCGACACCCTCTTCAAAGACCCTGAGCTGGTAGAATGGTCCGGCAGCATCACGGTAGCGCACGGTGACCCGCATGGGCGGCCCCTGCTCCACCTCCTCGATCTCCGAGATCAGTTCGATATCCTCACCGTCGCGGTTCGTCACGGTCTGGGTCCAGGTATTGCCGACAGTTAGTGGAAGCCTGAGAAGGACCATTTCGGAAAAGTCGTTGTCCATGCTCACTTGGGAAGTCTGCACCACCGAAAGGGCGCTGTCCGAGACAGTGTAGTGAAGTTCGATGCCAAAATCCAGACCGCTTTCGCCATCCGACATGTCCTGGACCACGCCGCTTACGGAGTAGACGATGCTTGCGTCATCGGTGCAAACCTGATCCAGATGCATGGAGAACACGTACTCGGCGAAGCCGAAGTAGTTCCAGGTGTACCCCGCCTCTGATGGGAGAAGGCTTTGGAGGGAGAGGTCGGCCTGCCATGAAGGATCGGCGGCAGCGGCCGGTTGCGGAGAATCGCCCCCCGAGCCGCAGCCCGGAAGCAGAAACAGCGAGAGCATTGTGATAACAATGGTTTTCATGAAAAGCTCCTGTCGATTCGGGAATCCGTACAAGCCTCAACCTGAAGAACAATACACCGATGGGCTGATCATGGGCAACGCGGGCGGGTTCCAGAAGCATGCGGCAATGCTTATAGTCCATTCGCAGCAGGAAGAAGGAGAGTGGGATGACTGCGGCGCTTCTCTCACTGGCACTCGTCGCCTCAGGCTTTCAGGTTCCCTCTGAGCCCCCGGGGGTTTCCGCGATCCGGGAAAGGTACAACGGGGTGAAGGACAGCCTCTGCACAAGCCCGGATTTCTACAGGACCGAGATACACGTCAACCCCGATGATTCGCCCTACCCCGCCCTCGGGCATTTCCAGGAGAGCATCATCCTCCACTGGTGGAGCCGGGCCGGGGAGAGCGGGCTCGTAATGGCCGTCTGCAACGGAGGCTATGCCGCTCACAACGAGTACACCGAGGTTCTGTACGCCGAGGATGGAACGCCCCTGTTCATGCTCTTCTCGTACGGCAACGATCCTGAAACGACTTTTGAAGAAAGAAGATGGTACCTTGACGGAGCGGAGTTCCACGCCACGGGAAAGATGGTAACCCCCGATGGCGAGGAGTACTACGAACCGTACGGATTCAACGCTCCCAGGGATCCAGTTTACTTCTTGGAGCTCTTCGAGTTAATCCACTGAGCCGGGCGGCAACCCACCAGAACAAAGCTTCCCCTGAACACCTCTTCTCCCGCCGTCATCCGCACGAAGTACGCTCCCGGAGGAAGAGACGAAAGCTGAACCAAGTGTTCCCCGCCCGACACCATGCCAGCAACCGGTGAAGCCACCAGACGGCCGCACAGATCGAACACATGAAGGGTAACCGGACCCGGCTCCGCAAGACTGAACCGCAGTTCCACAGGGCCGTAACACGGGTTCGGGGTCACGGGGTGAAGGCGTGTTTCATCTTCCAGCCCCTCCACTCCAAGCCAGTCCCACAAAAAGATCACGACATCAAGCGACGGGGTTATGAAACGACCGCCCGACTCCATCACAACACGGTACTGAAGGTAGCGGTGGGTGCTGTCAACAAAACCCTCAAGGCTTCCAGGCTCCTCAATGTAGCCCGACCACTCCCCCATGTCAGCGGGATCGTTCGAACTCCGCACACGGAACCCGAGGAATGATCCAGGAGGAACGCTGTCCTCCCACTGCACCTCATCCCAGTGAGGGTAGTTGTTCACATTCAGTATCGAGGAGGTGAGCCAGCCCATGTCGGAGTAGCCGAGACTGGACCAGAATATGCGGCTGCCATGCTCAAAGGTGACCGCATCCAGAGTATCATCCCCATCGATGTCTTCCACTACAAGTCCGCTGTACCAGAAGCCCTTCTCGAGAATGTGCATCCTCCAGGTCAGGGCCCCCTCGTCCATCCGCTCCCTGAGAACAAAGCGTCTGGAACCGCCGCTGTTACCGTAGACACAAAGGATGACCGGATTGCCATTCTCGAAAAGGTCAACCCCGACGATTTGGTTGCATGAGACGAAGGGGTCGGGAATCGGATGCTGAGACCATGACAGACCGGATCCGTCTGTGTTCTCGAGCCAGCATAGCATGTCGAATCCGGCCGCTATCACATCCAGGTCGCCGTCACCGTCCATGTCGACCGAAGTGACAGCCCGGGCATAGCCGTAGTTGTTCAGGATTACGTGCTCAACCCAGTTGTCTCCCGTACCGTTCTCATCCTCCCACCAGGACAACTGTTTGTTGTTGCCTTCAGATGCAGTCAGGATGTCCAGATCTCCATCACCGTTCACATCCCCGATGCTTAGGCCAGCCGCTGCCTTCATTCCTACGAAGTGCTGAGTCCATTCGTCGGTTGCAGACAGATCAGTCATGGGGTTCTCAAACCAGAGGATCATGCTGCCGGGTCCTGATCTTCGAACTATGACATCAGGATCGCTGTCACCGTCAACATCTGCTGGAATCACAAGTGTCGGAGATGTAGCCATGTTGTCCACGATGATGCAGGTCTCCCAGTTAAGCCCCGTCCCGTCGGTGTTGATCCAGAGATAGATCCTGTCCCAAGTCGTGGAACCCTCGGCCCCGAGAACATCCATATCCCCATCACCGTCGGCATCCACGGCACAGCAGGACTGGAGGGCATAAATCTCCCCCCAGCCGCTTACATCATGCCGTTCCCAGCCGCCTCCTGAGCCGTCGTTCTCGAACCAGGCGACGCCGTTGTTGCCACCCCCAATAATGTCAGGGTGGCCGTCACCGTTGATGTCAGCCACTGCGCCAGGCTCCCCGAACACCAGGTCATCCGTCACCTGGTGCTTGCCGACCTGAAGGTTGAGGAACAGCTCCCCGGGCATGTCCTCGAAGTTGCACCGAAGATGGCTCGAAAAGGTATCGCTCCAGTTGGTGACGGGGCCTGGAACACCGGGACCACCGTCCCATACGGTCTGAGCCGAAAACCCGCCGTATACGGGAGCAAACAGAACAAGAAGGGGCATCAGCGCTTTCATATCGCACCCTCCGTAAGCTTCACCCAGCCGAGACGGATGAGGATGGGCTCAATCTCAATGGGCATGGGGTCGGGGTAATCCATCTGGAACCTGATCCTCAGATCGTGTATCTCCCCGCCCCACCCGTCAACACCGGCAAGATCAAAGGGACCGAACACCCGCCACATGTCAGGACCGTTGCCAAACCCTTCACCGAATCCCTCTGCTTCGTGGAGCGCAAAAACATGGTTCGCTTCCACGGAATCCTTCCAGAACAGGAACATGCCACAGCCGAACTCCTCCCCGGATTCGTTCGGGTTTACGCTCACACCTGCCATGCTGATCCATGTGTAGATGTCGGCGTCTATCGGCTCCTGTTCGTCTTCATGAAGAAAGATGTCTCCCCTGAACCCGCTCCAGTCTCCGAAGTTGTCGTCCCACAACACGCCCTCGAACATCCCGCTGACAGAATCTGTCCAGCATGAATCATCCCAGCACGCCCCAACCGAGACAATATCAGGCGTGAACCAGTCCGGCGGGTTGCTCAGCGCCTCGGTCATGTCCCAGGCATTCCCCAAAACCTCTGTGGCGTAATCCACGGGCTCCACCAGTACCGTTACGGTAACCGAGTTGTCGGATGTGTTCTCGCCCTGCACCGAACCCGCGCTTATCTTCACCCTGTGAACCCCTGCATCGCCAGCATCGGTCTCCCACTGAATGCTCGCTGAGACGCTGTCGGGGCTGTAACTGCCGGACAACCCGTCGAAACTTATCGTGTCGGTGCCCAGTATGGTCGGACCTTCCGCCTTCTCGAACACAACTCCGATGTTCCCGGTTGAGTCGGTTCCCATGTTGTAGAACACCGCGCCGAGGGTGATGGTCTCACCGGCAGTGCAGACAAACCTGTCCGTCCTCTCCGTGGAATCTTCCCTGATCGCGAAAGCATCCGGGGACGTCACCCTGATGTCGGCCGGAACATTCGTGTCAACGAACTCCACAAGCCTGCCCTCACCGGCTTCCAGCGTGTCGTCGAAGGCGAAGAAGACATTGTTGCCCTCACCTCTGGACGGGGACGGTACCAGAAAGCGCCTGCTGTGGTCAAGCACCCTCGGATACAACTGACCGGGGCTCTCGCTTGCCACAATGGAGATCGTGTAATCCGTCTCTTCGTTCCTCAGGTAACGGTTCACGTAGTAAAGGTGGACGCTGCTGCTGTCGGGGCCCTGGAACACCCGTATGGCAGGTGGAACGTAATGGTCGTAGATCCCGGGGTCTTCCACTGAGACAATGCTTGCAACGTCCCACGAACCCTCCCACCACCAGAGGTCTGCCATCTCCGGAGCAATCACGGCAACCTCGCCAAGTATGTCACCGATCTCCCGGTAGAGCCGGCCGTAGGGCTCGAAGAACCATGTGGCCCAGGTTTCTTTGTTCCTGGGGCAATCAGGGGCAAGATCGGGTGGGTCGGGAAGTTCGTAGAGCGGGTCGAAGCCCTCACTGAAGGGAGGCAGGTACCTGGGGTCAGCGTACTCCATCCCCTCATGCCCCGGTGGTATCCGGCCCGTGTACACCCAGTCCTCGTATGGCGCGTCGAAGGGTATCGAGTTCATGTCAAGCAGTGAGCTTGAGATGAACCCCTCTTTGTCCTGCTCGAGGTAACTCGCCAGTGAGTATGGGTGAATCCCCTTCACCTGGTGAAGAAGCGCCAGACCGGCGTACATGCGAACCTCGGCCGGTGTGGGTGTGCGCCAGAGGAAGTTGGGGTAATGCAGCAGTCCTGTGCTGTCATCGAACAGCCTGTCTCCCCCGGCGGCCCCGAAGGTCTGAATGTACAGGTGGACGGGTATCCCGTATTCCTTCGCGGTTATCACCGTGGTGTCCATTGCCTCTTCGTAGTGGTCTATCAGAAACAGCCAGTCATCGTCGCAGATGGTCGTGCTCCCGGAAAAGTCCATGTCAACGTACCTGAAAGGGTAGTCGTCGTAGCTTATGAACCCGGGAGAGTTGTCCACTGGCGGACGCGGAATGCCTCCAACCTGTGGTCTCTGATACATGGTCTCGCACACAGCGCTCACCATGTCGGCGTGCTGTTCAAGGGTGCCATGGCAGAAATCGCAGTCGGAGTTGCCGCCCCAATCACTGTATTCATCGTCTCCAATTGAATGAATCAGCACAAGATTGGTGGTTGTGGGAACCGAACACTCGCTGTCGTGTTCAGCCAGCCACTTCGTCCACGAGAAAATGCCTGACGGTTCCACCTCGGCCAGGGAAGGCATGTTGGTTATTGAATCTCGTTCCTGTGTGAAGACGTTTGGAATGAACCGGCTCCACGATAACCCGGAGGCAAGCATCCTTCTTCTCTGCCAGCCCCCCGCCTCGTCGTAGATGTTGTAGAACCAGAGCGCGGGAATAGTGTCCATGACGCTGGCCACGTCTTTCACCGTACTGGCCAGGGAATTCGCAGTTGTCGTATCAGCCATATCTTCGGCCGACATGACTGCCACCAGGGCATCCATGTCAAAGTTGACCTGTCCGAAGCAACTGTCTGAATCCAGGTCCTGTCCGGTCCATCTGAACCAGTGAGCGGTGTTTTCGTTCCAGGGGTTGTAGTACTGACACAGCTCCCAGGGTGCAAGGGAGAGAAGCAGTCCGACCCGGCTGCAATGCTCCATGAATTCCCTGTTCTCAGCCCAACTCATCTCTGGGTCTACAGAACCATCGACAACCGGGCCACCCACATCAACACCGTCGAAATGCTTCCAGGAAAGCTCGCAGAGCAGGAGCAGCGAGACCTTTGAGAAGTCGGCACCACTGGCGGCACGGATGGCGAGTATCGGGATGGTGTTCTCTTCAGGTTCGCCGGCAAAGAGGGAATGAGTGAGAAGAAGTAGCAGGAAAGGGATTACTATTCCGATTTTGGGGTGGGGATATGACATAACACGTCTCTTCTCAAAGAATGATAGCCGAGAGTCAAAGACCTCAGTTACATTTTACCTGCTTTACCAAGACCTGTCAACATGTCTAAGTGCCTGTCAATCGGTTCTATCCTTGATCGATTTGCTCCTCCAGCAATCTTCCCCCACTTGTTCCCAACTGATCCGGTCTCCAACAGCGGTACAAGGGCTTCCCTGATAAGGAAGCCAGGCATCGGATGAACCTGCGCGGCCATAAACGACCCTTCAGGCTTCTACCTGATCAGCACAGCTTTCGCAGAGGCCTGCTGTTCAGCACCCCGAAGCCTGATGAAGTAAACCCCGGAGCCGGGTTCCGCTCCTTGAGAATCCCTGCCGTCTTAAGGAATGTTCCAAGCATCGTCCACGTCAAACCCCGACAGTTGTTTGAAAAGGGAGGGCTTCCGAGGACGTCTGTACCGGACCGAACCCTCTCAGTGAAAAGACTTGAACCCCCCCTCCACAAGTCACGGCAGCTCCCGAGCCATCCCCTGTCGCACTCTCTCCATGGAGTTCCATGCAATGCTCGCTTCCGGGGTTTCACCATCAGCAAACGATAGCCGTTGTTCCGATGGGGCAACCAAACAGATGCCTGCTCCGGACTGATCACGGAATGGATCGCTTCACTTTACGCTTTTTAAAGCTTTGAAGCATCCCCGATGGAGATTGTCGCTAAGGTTGACGAGCAGAATCTGGAGCTACCCCTCGAACCTGACCATCCAGTACTTGGCGACCTTGGCGGGATGGAGCTTGAGCCAAACACCGTCAGGCAGGTAAACGTCGACTCCGCAGTACTTGCAGGGGATAGTGCGGTCGCTGTCTGCGTTCACGACGATCCCGCCCCCGCACTGGGGGCATGTCAGGGCGATTGGCTTCGCGCCCTTTTCAGCGACCTCAGGCTCATTTGTCTCCCGGTCGGCAAAGAACACCTGCTTCGCTGAGGGAACGATCTCTCTGAGCCATGGAGGGGCGGGATAGACCGGAGTGGTCCGGCCGCACTTGCCGCAGACGAGGGCCCGGTCCGCACCGTTCTCCACCGATTCGAGGTCCCAGTTCTCCTCGCAGGTGGGGCAGGCGGGGGCAGGCGGCGGAAGCCTTACGCAGCTGTACTTCACGGTCAGGTCACCGGTCATCAGTGTGCCGTCGGTACCGCTTCCGGGTTCAAGTTTATCGTAGTCGGCCAGATAGTCGCCGATGATCCCGCCCCACAGATCTGGCGGGAGGGTTACTGTCTGAAGACATGAAGGACAGGCCGTTCTTGAAAGCGGCCCGTTAGTCACCACAGGGTTGCCGCAATGACTGCAGTCAACCATTGCCTTGAATATCCCGTATCGTGTTTTCGCGCTCACTTCATCCCCCTCCGTTCATTGGCCTGACCCTTTGCGTGACCATAGCCCAAGCCTTTTAAAAGGTCAATCGAGGCAGGCGGTTCGTTGACTGGGAGCGGAAATGTCAGTATCATTAAAACACGAAGATGGGAGTGATCGATTGAAGGAGCTTTTCTTGAACCAGATCCTGTGGACGGCCCTTATAGCCAACGCCGAGGCCCAGATCCTCAAGGCGGTTCTTGTACTGATATCGGAAAGACAGTGGAGGCCGGACCGTCTTTTCGGGCCGGGCGGGATGCCTTCGTCGCACGCTGCCCTGGTAACTGCGCTTGCCGCCGGAATAGCGTTCACCGAGGGGCTTGCGTCGCCCCTTTTCGCGTGTGCCGCTGTTTTTGCGCTCATCGTGATGTACGATGCCGTGGGAGTCCGTCAGGCCGCTGGAAAGCATGCCCTCATCCTGAATCAGATCACGGCGGAACTGCACGAGATGTTCAACGAGGGGTTCAAGCCCGAGGTCCTTCAGGTGTTCCTGGGTCACACCGGCCTTCAGGTCCTGGCGGGGTTCATCCTGGGCCTGTCCGTGGCCCTTTTCTCATTCATGGTCTGGCCCGGATAAGCCGGCGAGTCGAGTCTGCTCAGTATCCGGCCTGAACCTGGGGAACACCGACAATTCGGATGGCGCGGTGGCGGATCTCTATGGTGACAGGGGTTTCACCGATTGACTCACCGTCCATCTGAAGGCTCATGGAGGGATATGAGGTCATCACCATCCGGGTGACCTGACGATAAGCAAGGCGATGCAGCCGGAATCGTCTTTTCAGAAGTCTGCCCGCAAGAAGCCCCACAATGTCGAAAAAACTTCCCTTCCGGTTGACGAGAACATCCATCTTTCCGTCAAACGGGCTTACGGACAGGGGAAGCGCCCTTCCGCCCGGCAGCGTTGATCCGAAATTCAACACAACCATTGCGTTGCTTTTCCAGCGACGAGTCTCGTCATCCAGTTTCAACGTAATCCTGTACCAGTTTCCCCTGAACAGGACAGGGAACCCGTGATAGACGTAGGCAAGCCAACCCAGAAGTCTCTTGGCTTCGCGCGATGTATCATCCACGATGTCGGCATGCAGGCCGCCAGAAACACTTATGAGAAAGTACCGGTCGTACTCCTTCACATGGCCTATATCGCAGTCCAGGGGTTTCTGGCCCATAATCCAGGGAACCACTTCTTCAGGGTTGGTTGGGTAACCAAGCTCCCCGGCGAGAAAGTTCTGTGACCCCTGGGGAAACACGGCAAGCGGAATTGAGATTCCCGCCCTGACCATTCCGTCCGCAACTGCACTCACGGTTCCATCACCGCCGGCGGCGATGATAAGATCAAATCCATCCCGCTCCGCAGTTTCGGTCCAATCCCGCGGGTCGGTTCTCGCCTTCCACTCCCTGATCTCGTGCCCAATACCAGTCATCGCAAGGGAAAGATTCTCCCGGTCCGCCCCGGAAGAATCCCTTCCGGCAACGGGATTCCAGATTACCATGACCTTGCGGTAGCCCAGCTCAGGCATGCCTATCCCTTCACATTGCAGTATCAACTGAGACTACAACATGCCAGGCAGAAGAAACAGCTGACCGGTGTTGTGTCTGGCTCTGCCAACAGTTCCGCTCAGGGTTTTCTCTTCGGGGTCTTCTCCTGTTTCTTCTTTTCGTCCTGCTCCTTTTTGTTTTCCTTCTGCTTCATGATCTTGTTCTTATCCTTTTTCCCACCCTTGTCACCCATTGCGCGGCTCCTTTTCAGGTTTCATCACGGTAAGCCCGTGGAAAGGAAAACATAATAAAGAAATCCATGCAGAGGCTGTCCATTCCTTGAGGGGAGACTGCCGAGAAGTCAGTCCCGTGAAGCAATCGTCCTGAACCGCCAGAGCTTCTCCATGGCTTTCGATATTCCGATCCTGGGTGTCCCCTGTTGCGCCTGGGGGGTATGCCCCAAGGGCACGAGCAGTCTGAGGGGATGTGTTGAAAGGTCGTGTCCATCGAGGCTTCCGTCGATGGCCAGGGCCGAGCATAGGTTTCCGGGGCCCTGCGCGAGCCGGGAATCGGGAACGTCACCCCGGTTGCGCCTCATCAGCTCGATGCCGGCAAATGGGCTCAGGGCCCTGATAAGTACCGCCTCTCCGGTTCCCTCGGATCCCGAAGTGACATTGAGGCAGAAGTGGATGCCGTACGACCTGTACACGTAGGCGTGAAAAGGCGGCAGGAACATGGATGCGTTGCGTTTGGTCCTGCCGCGAAAGGAATGGCTGGCGGGGTCGTCATGGGTGTAGGCCTCGGTCTCGATGATGACTCCCTCCATGGTTCCTTCGGCGGTGTCCCTGCGAACAATGCATCCAAGAAGCGCCGGGGCGAGTGAGAGGGTGTCAGGGGGAAGGTTCATCTGCCTTATCCGGGGCGGGTTTGAACGGTGAGGCACCGAGAGCAGGCTTGATCAACCGCACCCAGGTTACCCGCCACAGAACCGTCAGGAACACCAGGAAGGCCAGGCCACCCAGAACCTCGTTGGCGGCAAACCAGTTGAAGGCGCCATGGAACACCATCGAGGCCAGGAGCCCGCCACCGACCATCAGGATCTGCGTAAGCGGCTTTCGGCCTTTCGAATAGCCCAGGGCTGCACCCCACCAGGCGCTGAAGAGAGCGTGACCGGGAACGCTGAGCACTGTCCGTGATATCAGTGTGAACAATCCGGCTATCGGGTTAATGTCGAACCAGCCGCCAGCAACGTAAATGACGTTTTCAACCGCAGCGAAACCCAGTGCCGCGGAAACGGCGTATATGATCCCGTCGAAGGGCTCGTTGAAATGCCCGCTGTTGAACACGGTCCATCTCACCACAAGGAACTTGGCAGGCTCCTCCACCAGGGGGGCGAAGATCACCGCGGCCCACATGTAAGGCCCCCATGGGTAATCGAGCCCCCCGTAGGCTGTCCCCATGGCCAGTGCCACAAGCATCCCCACGATGAAGGTGCGGATCACGAGTTTTGCAGGTTCCGGCTCGTACCGGTCGCACCTGTAGAAGTACACCAGCCAGGCTATCCCCGGGATGAAAGCCGCGAGCGAGACCGCGAAGTACTTCATCTAGAAGAGCGAACCAACGAAGCGCCCGAATTCAGCAGGGTTCTCGGGGCGCAGACCGCTTGTGACCCTTGCAAGCTCCAGGACCATGTTCACCATCCCGGTTATGTCCTCGCCGGTCCTGAGCCTTGCGTCAAGGGAAACCGTCATGTGATGCGAAGGGTTGAGTTCAAGGATACGCTTCGGTTCAGTGACATCCCTGTTCATGGCTTTCATCATCATCCTGAAGGTGTCGCCCGGGTCATCGGCACCTGTAACCAGCACGCAGGGCGTGGTGGTCAGCTTGGGGGAGAACCGCACACCCGAAACCCTGTCGCCGAGTATCTCGCGGAATTTCGTGATGAGGTCGGAATACTTTTTCTCGGATTCGGCTCTCTTCTCCCTCTCCTCACTGGAAAGCTCCTTCTCGGCGCTTTCGGTGGAAAGGTTGACCAGCTGCCGTCCCTTGAACTCCCTCAGTGTCTCCGCCACAAGGCCGTCCAGCGGGGCGTCCAGAAGGAGAACCTCCCCCTCCCGTGACTCCAGCAGGGGGGACATCTTCAGCTCCCGGATATCGGTTCCGGTTATGTAGGGCATGGAAGCTTTCTCGGGGAATCTTTCCGCCACGGTCTGAAAGGGCTCGGGGGTCGCGGTTGAGGTTGTGTTCACAAGAAGCAGTTCGGCCAGCTCGGTGCGGCGCTCGGTGTGAGTGCAGACGCCTTCGCGCAAGAAGTCGCCCATGTTCCCGAAGAAGCTCCTGTACGCTTCAGGGTCGTCCTTCATGATGGATGAGAGTTTGGCGTGTATCTTCTTGGTGAGGGCCCGGTTGATCCGTTCCAGCTCCCTGTCCTGCTGAACCGTCTCGCGTGAGATGTTCAGGCTGAGACCCTCGGCCTCGACCACGCCCCTTACAAAACGCAGATACTGCGGAAGAAGGTCGTCCGCTTCCTTCTGAACGAGCACCCTTCTGACAAAAAGGCTCACCCCGGGCCTGTTGTCGGGCATCATCATCTCGAACTGTCTTTCCCGGGGAATGAACAGAAGCGCTCTGAACTCGGTCACGCCTTCTCCCCGAAAGACGATCCTGGCCAGGGGTTTCTCGCTGTCGTGGGTAAGATGGGAGTAGAAGCGGTCGTACTCCTCATCCTCCACCGTTTCCTCGCTTCGGAGCCAGATCGGTGTGCCGGTGTTGACCCGGTCAACCTTGCCGTCCTTTGTGTGAAGGATCACGGGGTGGCTCACGAAATCACTGTACTCCGTCGCAAGGGAGCGAAGCCTCCAGGCGTCGAGATACTCCTTGTGTTCCTCCTGCAGGTGAAGGATCACAGAGGTGCCCATAGGGAGGCCGTCCGCTTCAGTTATGGTGTAGGTCTCACGGCCGTCGCTCTCCCAAATCCACCCTTCCTTGTCGCCAGCCCTTCTCGTTTTTACCGTGACTTTCTCCGCAACCATGAACGCGCTGTAGAAGCCAACTCCGAACTTCCCTATGAGCTCGGGCGCGCTTTCGCTTTCTGCCGCTGCCGCGGCGAACTTCAGTGTGCCCGAGGAGGCTATCGTTCCAAGGTTGTCCGTCAGGTCGGCCCTGTTCATGCCGATGCCGTTGTCCGTCACGGTCAGGGTGCGGGCGTTCTCATCGGGAACAACGTGGACCTCGGGGGTATGGTCCGGAGGAAGAAGGTCTTCGCGGGTCAGGGCTTCGAACCTCAGCCTGTCCAGCGCGTCGGAGCCGTTCGAGACAAGCTCCCTCAGAAAGATCTCCCGATGGGAGTAGAGGCTGTGTATGACAATGTCCAGAACCCTTCTGGTCTCGGCTTTGAATTTCAATGTGCTCTCACTGCTCATGTCTACCTTAATCCACCTTCCAGGAAAGGCACCTGAAACACCTTCTCGTGAAAAACGGGACCATGGCCGAAATAGCCCCCCTCGCCGAAGAGCTCGCCGTGGTCGGAAGTCACTGTGATCCAGGTGTTTTTGGGAACAATGTCGAAAAGCCTTTCGAAGACCCTGTCAAGCCATCTCACGGCATTGACCTGCCGTTCCCTGAGGGCCTTCATCTGGCATTCATCGAAGAAGCGGTCTTCGTGGTCGCCACCGGACAGGGCATGATCGTCAAGGTGCTTGAAAACCCCGTGAACGCCGCTGATCCTGGGCCACTCATTCTCGGGCTCGTCGGGAGTGGCGTAGGGGTAGTGGGTTTCCCCGGTGTTCAGGAGGTAGAAACTGGGCCTGTCCGGGGGAAAGGTCATGAGATCAAGCATTGCGTTCATGTCATTGTGTCTGTCCATGAGACGGAACGAGTCGAAACCGTGATTCAGCGGGGTGAACGAATTGAGAACGGGAAGGGAGACCATGGCGTGGGTCCTGTAGCCCAGTGTATCACGCAGATAGTCCGGAAGGTACAATCTGGGAACAAGGCTTTTGAACTCGATCTCCCGGGCGCCAAGCCTTCTGTTGAAGAGGACGAAGTCCTTCTTGTAGTACTCGCTGGCGAACACTCCGGGGGGGCTGGTATGCGGCATCAGACCCATCAGAAGATTGTAATGCGAAGGCGCCGTCCAGGATGCGTAACTGTACCTTTGGTCGGGGCTGCCAAGCCTGGTGATGACCTTGGGCGCTGCCTGGATGAACGTGTCGAACCTGCAACTGTCAAGGACAACCATGATGAAGTTGCCAAGATCATCGAATGGCGGCGCGGGCCTATCATGAAAACCGGGAAGGGCTTCGGCCGCCTTCCTCCTTCTGAAGAAGCTCAATGCTACCTCCTGGGAAGCAGGACGCCAAGGATGTCGCCTCTGGCTGTCTCACTCCAGATCTCGCCCAGAACATTGAGCTGGTTCACCATTTCCGGAATGCCGACGGTGTTCATCACCCTCTCCAGCCTGTAGTTCTTGTGGAGCAGCAGGGTGTTGCCCCGGTCTCCAAGAAGGATGACGTCAACGTCAAGAATAGCCGTCCAGACACCCTCAGTGTTCCTGGTGGCCCCGAACTCCCTCACGAAACCCTCAACCAGAAGCATGTCCTGCGGTGAGGCCGCGTAGGAGAACACCGAGCCGAAGATTCCCGAAGCGGCGAGATCGGAGGCGAGCATCTCGGACAGCAGCAGGGGTATCCGTGTTGCCCAGCGGTCTTCCGAAGCCTCGGACAGGGTGCCCTCGGCATACTTCAAGGTCATCGCGGAAAGTGAGTAGTCGGAAGCGGCTCCGAACTCCTTGACCCTCAGGGCTCCGCCCAGAAAAGGCCCCGAGGATTCGGGGCGACTCCATGAAAGATACCACCTGGTAACCGGTTCGCCGTCGTTGCCGCCGATGGGGACATTCACAGTAATGCACGATGCAGCGCAGAGCAGGATGAAAACCGTAAGAACGGCGCGCGGGCCCTTGTTGATTACCACACTACCTCTCTTCCTTGGGGCAGGACCATCCGGGCAAGCCCTTCCCTGATCAGGGGTACAAGTTCCCTTGCTTCCCCGGCGAACCCCGATACGGGTTCCAGCGCGGCATTGGCATTGAGCGCGAAAACCTTTACGACCTCGGTGAGTTCCTCCAGGTTCTCAATGAGATGCTTTGTGTCAGAGGAAAGACCGGGGAACTCGGAACGCATCTGTGTAACGAGAAGGTCGGCGTTGCGTCCAAGTCTGTTGTAGGTGATAAGAAGTGAATCGATGTTCCTGGAATTGGATACCAGGCATTCCATGAGGACCTCCACTTCCGCTGCATCCATCAGCCTGTTCACGTTCACGAGCATTCGGGTGAGTTCCTCGTTCAGAACCTCAAAGTCCATTATGTCCATTATCTCCACGAGACGGTCGGCTCCGTGGGTCAGTTTCTGCATCATGCCAGGGGTGACCGGGATAACAGAAGCGGGCGGGGTGAAGCCAAGATCCCCGGCCCTGTTCAGCTGCGTGTCCCCTTCACCGGCGCGGCTCAGGTCGATCTTCTGGCTTCCCGTTATCCCTGTTGCTGTCAGGCACGCTGTAATCTCTGAATCAACAACGAACAGGGGGTCGACTTCCATGAGAACCTGAACAAGCCTACCGTCGGGGGCAATGGAAATGCTTCTCACGGTTCCCACAAGAACGCCGTTGTACATGACCTCGCCCCCGGGGCTCAGCCCGCTAACAGACCAGTCAAAATAGCTGACATATGGAACAGTTTTTTTACCGCTCAACCCGCCGGTGAGCCAGATTATGACGGCAAGGAAAAAGGTCATGGTCACCACAAAGAAGATCCCCAGCCTGAGTTTGTTGGCCTGCATCATGATCTTGTCGGCACAGCCTTTCTGTCGAAGAAGGCTTCAACCCTGGGGTCGTTGTGGTGAGTGGCCAGGTCTTCCGGGCTTCCCACGGCGATGATCCCCTTCTCTTCCGCGTCGAGCATTATCACTCTGTCACTGATGGCGAATATGCTGTCCAGCTCGTGTGTTACAACAACAAGTGTCGTTCCCAGCGTCTTGTTTATTGAAAGCATGAGTTCATCCAATGAATGAGAGGTTACAGGATCCAGCCCTGCTGATGGCTCATCGAAGAACAGAACCTCGGGGTCCAGAGCCATTGCCCTGGCAAGTCCGGCCCTTTTCTGCATTCCTCCGGAAAGCTCAAGGGGATAATAATGCGCAAAATCAGCAAGTCCAACCATGTCCAGTTTATGGAGGGCCGTTATCCTTCTCTCGGCAGCTGTGAGCTGGGTGAACTCCTGAAGTGGAAGCATCACGTTCTCGATGGTGGTGTAGCTCCCGAGAAGCGCTCCGGACTGGAACAGGACCCCCCACTTCTTCCTTGCCCTGTCCAGACGGGTCGGTGATTCCCAGATATCCGTGCCCCTGTACTCCACGGTTCCATCCCAGGGCTTCAGCAGGCCCAGCAGGTGATTCATGAGCGTGCTCTTGCCGCACCCCGACCTGCCCACGATGACAAGGACTTCACCGCAGAAAACTTCCATGCTCACGTTCTCAAGCACCATGTCGGAGTCGTACCCTCCGGTAAGGCTCCTGGTGCCCATCAGGACGTTCTTTTCGCTTTTCATCAGATTATCGGGGGCCTTATCTCAGCCAGCACCAGTGAAAGCAAAGCGTCGGCCAGGATGACCTGGAAGATGCCGCTCACAACAGCGCTGGTGGTGGCCCGGCCCACCGCCGCAGCGCCGCCGCGAACCCTAATTCCCATGAAGCATCCCGTTATGGCGATGATCCCCGAGTAGAAAAGACCCTTGACCATTCCCCAGTAAACATCCAGCGGTATCAGGGAGTAGCGAATCTCTTCCACAAAAACCCTTGCCGGGATCTCAAGGAATATCTCTCCCGCAAGAAGGGCCCCGAATAGTCCGCTGAAGTTGGATAGGAGGATAAGAAAGGGCATGACCGCGTAAAGGGCCAGAACCTTCGGGGCGACTATGTATCCGCACAGGTTGAAACCCATCACCTCCAGGGCATCCACCTCCTGGCGAACCTTCATGGTTCCGATCTCGGCCGCGAATGCTGACCCTGACCTTCCCGCAACGAGAACAGCGGTCAGCATGGGCCCTATCTCCCAGAATATCGAATAGGCAAGGATCCTGGGCATGTATTGTGCTGCTCCCAGTGTTCCCATCTGGATCCCGGCCTGGTAGCCCAGGATGAAGCCAAGGAGGATCTGGAGAGTGACAATGATGGGGATGGCCATCACCCCTGCCTGTTCCATGTAGTAGGCGACCAGGGTCCACCTTATCCTGTGGGGCTTCAGCAGGGCATCCGTTATGGAGAAGGCTGAGTTTACCGAGAAGTTCACAAGACCCCTGGCGCTTTCAATTCCCTCGGCGACCCTTTCCCCGATATCGGAGAAGTGACGGAACAACCAGCCCTGTTTGACTTCCGGCAGTTCGCGCTTATCGAGTGCCGTGTAATCTGAAAGAAGCTTCATGAGGTTCGGCGCCAGACCGTTCACCCTTACCCTGGCGCCAGAGCCCTCGAGGGATCGAATACCGCTCCAGATCCTTGCGGCGACAACGCCGTCGAACCCGCCGCAGTTGGTGAAATCGAGGACAACCTCGCCCCTTGCATCAAGGGCATCGAGCGCCCTGCTCACGTCCCTGAGATGCGCGGATGTTATGACACCGCTGAAAGCCGCTTCGGAACCACTTTCGACAGTGATCTGAGAGATATGGACCGTTTTCAACGCCCCTCGCCTTTACCCAGTGGTACGGTGACAATTCCCGCACAATGCCCTATACTGTATATAACCGCATGCAACCGTCAAACGGAGGTCAGTAATGGGAACACTGGTATTCATCATTCTGAGGTTCGGTTTCGGGATAAACAGCTACGGCGACGGCCAGACTCTTGCCACACTCGCTTCGCTGGATACCATCGCCCTTCTTCTCTTCCTGCATTTGAAGAAAAAGCGCTAGACCGGAGCGACCTGCTCCTCGAAAGTTCGCCTGAAACTCAGCAGGAGCTCGGTGAACTCGGCGGAAAGCCTGTTGCGTTCGCCTTTCAGTGGAACCGTTTCATCCCGCACGATCCTGCCGGGTCTTGCTCCCATTACGCATATACGGTGACCCAGGAAGACCGCCTCCTCAATACTGTGCGTTACGAACACAACCGTTGCAGAAAGCCCCGCTGCGAGTTCCCGCATCTTGCTCTGGAGAAGATGGCTCATCCTGGTGTCAAGGCTTGAGAACGGTTCATCGAGAAGAAGGATGTCAGGATTGGAAACAATGCCCCGGGCCAGGGCAACCCTTTGCCTCATTCCCCCGGAAAGCTGATGGGGATAACTCCCCTCGAAGCCCGTCAGCCCCACATCGGCAAGAACGGCTTCAGCCCTTGTTCTGGCTTCCCCCCGCGCCACTCCTTCGGCCCGCAACGGGAAGGCCACGTTGTCCCGGGCGGTCAGCCAGGGGAACAGCGCCCCTTCCTGAAAGACGTACCCGATCCTTCCGCGTGAACCGGCTGAAAACCGGACAGAACCCGAGCTGGGTGTTTCCAGTCCCGCCAGTATCCGAAGAAGGGTTGTCTTACCGCAGCCGGTGGGTCCAAGGAGGCAAAGGAACTCACCGGGCTGGACCGCGAGGGAAACTGGTCCAAGGGCGTGAAGGTCGGCATCCTTTTCCTGAAAGAATTTCTCCACGCCTTTGATGAATATCCCCGCACCCATCAGCGCTCCTCCGCCCTTAAAAGAAGACGTGCCTCGCCCATGTCCGCCAGGCCCTTGGCAAAAAGCGCCCCCACCAGGGCGATGACTATCACACATGCCGCCATGACGTCGTAACGGGATATCTGGTAGGAGTAACGAAGAAGGTAGCCGATCCCCGAATTGGTCCCGGGCAGCATCTCGGCCGCTATTATCACCATCCAGCATCTTCCCACGGCCATTCTGTAGCCGGCGAGTATGTCCGGAAGGCTGGCGGGGATCATGACATGCAAAAAGGTGAACCAGCGTCCCCCACCCGATACCTTCGCCACCTCGAGGTGTCTCTTCCTGATACCCCTTACTCCGTGCATGGTGTCGAGGATGATTGGGAACACGGCGCCCCAGAGCAGGATGAACACCATCCCCAGTTGGATCTCGTTGAAAAGGTGCCTGGAGTACCGCAATTCGGTCAGCCCAAGCACCTTGGTCAGTGTCGTGTCGCGGAAGACGATTATAGAGAACGGCAGTAACGCCAGGGGGGAAAGGGGTCTGGCCATCTCGGTGACAAGGAAGAGCATACGGCGCGGCAGCCTGTGCGCTCCCATCAGGAACCCCAGGGGAGTCCCCAAGAGAATACCCGCCAGAAGCCCCACCACCACCCTGGCAAGGCTGACGAAGATGTTCCAGAGAAGGGAACCGCACGAGGCTATGTCGCTGCCCGGTGACAAAAGGACCCTCATGACCTGTTCAGGGGATGGCATAAGCGCCGTCCCCCCCCGTGTGGCCATGTACCAGAACGCCACCATCAGCAGAGGTATGATCAGGCCCTCGGGAGAGAAGACGCCGGAGCCCTGCCCCTTCGTCACCCTGTTTTGAAATCTCGTAATGCTGCGCTCCTCCTGTGGCAAAGCATGGAGATACGTACTACCGGTTTTCGGGAAGCATCGAGAAATCGTAGAGAACCCCGTCCACCTCGGCGCGATCGGTCGCGAGAAGGGCGCCGGTGAAGACGTTCAGACCCCTCATGTGGTCCAGGATGATGTGCATGTTGTCCACGAACCGCTGGTTCACGGTCATGTCGTAGACGCTGCTTTCCATGGACTCCACCGTGACCTCAACCGGAACCCCGCACCATTCGGAAACCGCTGCTGCGGCATCCTCACGGTTGTTGTTGATGTAATCGGTGGCGTAGACGAAAAGCTCGAGAACCGCGGCAACGCCTTCCGGGTTTTCCGCGATTATCGCGCTGGTTGCCGCGAGAGCGCAGCACGGATGATCGCCGAAGATCCCGGGGGGCAGTTCGGAAAGGCTGCATACAACCCTGCCGATACCGTTGTGCTCGGCAAGTGCGGGGTGGGGGTTGTTGGAGACGTAGGCCTGTATCGTTCCCTCTGTAAGGGCGGGGTTGAGGTTCGCTTCACCCTGGGCGTTGTATAGAAGCACCCTGGAACCGGGCTGTGGGCTGGACTGGTAACTGTAGGGTACGCCGGAGTGGTTCAGAGCGCCCTCGAGAAGGACTACCGCAACGGCGGTTGGGCTCTTGAATGCGACCGTGACTGGCTCGGGGCTGTTCATCACCCATTCGACGAAGCTGTCCCAGTCGACCACCGTTTCATTGTCATCGGCAACGACAAGCATGTCACCGTCGAAATGAAGGGGAGAGATGATTTTTATCCCGGTTCCCCGGTCAGCGCTTGATGCAAACGCCGCCACACCGCCGAACCCTATGTCGAAGAGGCCGGCGTTCATGTTGTTCGGAACCTCCATCGCGCCCTGCGACTCGATGACCTGAACCTCGGCCACCTTCACTCCGTCCTTCACAAGGGCGTAGTAGCCCTCACCGAGCGGGGCGAGGTAAACGGGGTACAGATCGCTCATCTGCTCACCCCTGAGGGCGGATACGAACATTGCGGAATGATGGTCCTGCTTGACGTATCCGACCCTGATCAACGGCGCTTCAACCGTAAGGTCGACCTCGACGCGCCCTTCCGCGACGGGAGGCGCGGGCTCCTCAGAACCACAGCCAAAGACTCCCAGCATCAGTAGAAGCAGGACTGGAACGGTTTGCAGCAGCTTCACTTGGTACTCCCTCTCTCAGGTGTGCCGGATCACGTCCGGCTTTTTACCCGGCGGAGTGCAGGAGCAGAAGGAAGTGCTTCAGATGGCGGGAACCTGCAGCCCACCGGAACAAGGGCCCGTACAGAGCCCGTTTCGGCACTGTCAGGTTCTTTTTGTCACTCGGTGGCTCATACTGCGGTTTCTCCCTGTGTGAGTTTTTCGAAACCGGAGAATATGACGGGGCGGTTTGCATGTCAATACGGCATATTCGGCTAGGGTCAGTGATATGGGAGTATGTTTACGCGCTGTGCCTTGGCGATGGATTGTGTTTACGCAGTCTCTGATCGGAAGGTTTTCACACTGCATGGTGAATGGAATAACGTGCTGGGTCTTTGATGCCGACGACACCCTCTGGGAAAGCGCCGGGTTCTTTCGTGACGCCGAGAACTCGTTCGTTCTTCTGATGGAAAACCTTGGCTTCCCGGAAGACAGGGTCAGAAATGAGGTCCACAGGAGGGACATCGAAAGGCTTTCGGTTACGGGGTATGGCCCGGGCCCGTACATTGAAACCCTTCGTACGATCATCACCGACTTCGTGGAAAAGCCTGCTGCAGGTACTTTATCAGCCCTCGAGAGCATTCGGTACAGGCTTGTCAACCATCCGGTCACGCTCTTCCCTGGTGTGCTTCCCACCCTGGAATCCCTCGCGGACATGGGTCACAGGCTGATCCTCTACACCATGGGCGAAAAGGCTCACCAGGAGGACAAGTACGAGAAGTCCGGTCTCTCGCACCTCTTTGAGGATTGTGTCGTTGTTCCCAGAAAGACCCCTGAAAGCCTTGAGAGGTTGCTGGATTCACTTGGAGTGAACCCAGGCGAGGTCTGTGTGGTCGGGAACAGCCCAAGGTCCGACATTGCCCCCGCACTCCAGTGTGGAGTTAACGCAATATTTGTTAAGCGCCAGATGACCTGGCCTGCCGAGCATCAGGACATACCGGTCACCAGGCTTCTTGCAACCGTATCCGGCATCTCGGAAATACAGGTGTTGTTGCGTCCCGACAGAACAGGAGGCCAATGGAACTCTTAGACGTTCTCAGAGCTGAAACGGTTGTCCTTGGGCAGAACCTTGTTTCAGCCGATCAGGTCCTCGGCAGGATTTCGGAGCTGGCGGCAGGCTCCGAAGCCCTGTCGGGAACGCCGGCAGACCAGATCCTTGCCGCTCTCAAGGCCCGTGAGTCTCTGGGCTCGACCTCTCTGGGCGGAGGCGTTGCAGTTCCCCATTGCAGGCTCGAGCACGCCGGCGGATTCGTCGTGGGAATTCTGACGACCCGTCGCGAGGTCAGGTTCGATTCCCCTGATGGGCGGGATGTTCAGACATTCGCTTTCGTGATCGGCCCCCGGCATGACCCCTCGACTCATCTTGAGCTTCTTTCCCAGTTGTCGCGTTTTTTCAGGAAGCCCGCAAACCGGAAGGCCCTTCAGAACGCAAGCAACCCCCAGGACGCTGTTGACATCGTAAGGAGCTTCAGCGGCTCAGCGGTCGCCATTCTGCCCGATATCGGGACCAATCTCAGGATGATCCATGTCTTTGCCAGATCCCGTGACGCCTTCAACGATGTGATGGACGTGCTGGCCTCACACGAACAGCACTCCGCCATGATCGTTGACACTGTGAGGTCCGAATCATACCTGGCGTCCATTCCAGCGTTCGCCGGCTTCGTGGAAGCCGGTGGGGACGACCGGTTCGGGAAAATGGTCGTTACGGTGGTTCACGAGAAGGTCGCCAACCAGCTCCTTCGAAGGCTGGAGTTCTCGTGCGGCAACACTCACGCCGGCAGCCTGCTGGTAACGGTAACCGAGATACAGCACGCGATGGGTACGATCAGCCCATCCCAGAGTTAACACATTTCGGTTAACAAGCGCTTTCCCCTAAGAGAGCGAACCGGTTACCCTCTCGACTGCTTCCAGTATCCCATTGCCTCTCAGAACCTCGACCATGCGGTTGTGATCGGGATAAAGCGGTCTGTCCTCGCCCAGGTGCTCAACATGCTTCCGCACCTCGGAATGCGCGGCGTTAACACCAATCCCGAAAACGTGGCTTCTGAAGTCCAGCGCCTGAGCCGCAGCTATCATTTCTATGCCGAGAACCCCCATGGCGTTTTCGATGATGGTGCAGTTCTTGAGGCTGGTGTTCATGCCCATGCTTACGAAATCCTCCTGATCGGCAGCGGCGGGTATCGAGGCCACGGCAGCGGGTGTGCAAAGTATCCTCTGCTCGGCGATGAGCATTCCTGCTGTGTACTGGCTCAGCATGTGGCCGCTGTAAAGCCCCGGCTTCTCCGCAAGAAACGCGGGAAGACCGACTGAAAGGGCCGGATTGAGCAACCTGTTCAACCTTCTTTCGCTCAGGACCGACACCATGGTAACAGCGGTTCCGGCCATTTCCATGGGGAGGGAAACGGGGGAGCCCTGGAAGTTGGCGCCAGTGAGAACCGTGTCCTCCTCGTAAAGGAATATGGGGTTGTCCCCCACTCCGTTCAGTTCCGTCTCCACCTGGCTTCTCGCGTATGCCAGAGCGTCGTGGGCGGCACCGATGACCTGGGGTGTGCTTCTCATGGAGTAGGCGTCCTGAACCTTCTGGGGTGTTTTGCCTGTGGCAAGGTCACTGCCCTCCAGACACTTCCTGATCGCTTTCGCGCTTCTCACTGCGCCGCTGAACCCCCTCTCGGTATGAACCCGCGGATCGTAGGGCCTCAGGTTTGCGTAGAGCGCCTCGAGGCTCATGGCTGCCGCTATCTCCGCGGTCATCAGCCAGTTGTTCATGTCATGAATGTTCAGGGCCGCAATCGCGGTGAGAAGGTTCGACCCGTTGATCAGCGCAAGCCCGTCACGGGCATGAAGCGTGAGTGGTTCGAGGCCGGCCCTGCCCAGTGCCTCAGCGCCCGGTAAACGCTCACCCTTGTAGAAAGCTTCGCCCTCCCCCATGACCACCAGCGCTATCATGCTCATAGGCGCCAGGTCGCCGCACGCTCCCACTGAACCCTTTTCGCAGACAACCGGGGTCACACCGCGGTTCAGCATTTCGAGGAGCATCTCGGTCATCTCGAGGCGAACGGCGCTTCGGCCGTTGGCGTGGACGTTGGCCCTTCCCAGCATGGCGCCCCTGACGTGTTCTATGGGCGCCGGCCTGCCTATTCCGGCGGAATGGTTGTAGATGAGGTACTTCTGAAAGGAAAGGACCTCGGAATCGGAAAGCCGTGTTTCCGAGAATTCACCGATTCCCGTATTGATCCCGTACATCACTTCACCCTGCCGGATCTTGCGTTCGACCATCTTTCGGCACTCCCGAACGCGTTCCCTGGCATCCCCGGATAGAGAAACCTTCTCACCGTGCCTGGCGACCGCCACAACATTCTCGATCGTAAGGCTTTTCCCATCAATGACTACCGGCATTTCAAGCCTCCGTTTGAAAAACCATGGAAAAACTCCTGAACCGTGAATCTAACCGCGAAGCGCACGGCGAGAAAGCTTGCGATTTGAGCTTTGCCGGCATATTCTCACGTAGTGTGGAAAACGGGAAGGAGCATCATGCAAAGGCAGGATTTCGAAAAGCTGGGTGTGTTCTATCTGGGAAAACGCCACGATCCGGCTTCCCACGAGACCACGGACGAACTCCTTCTGTACGACTCCAGAGACCTTACAACACACGCGGTGTGCGTTGGCATGACCGGAAGCGGCAAGACCGGCCTCTGCATATCCCTTCTCGAAGAAGCCGCAATGGATGGTATTCCAGCAATCGCCATCGATCCCAAGGGCGATCTTTCAAACCTTATGCTGACTTTTCCAGATCTGTCCCCTGATGACTTCCTGCCCTGGATAGACCCGGCGGACGCTGAAAGAAAGGGAGTTACGGCACAACGCCTTGCCTCGGACACGGCGGAAGAATGGAGGGCCGGTCTCGCCAGATGGGGCCAGGACGGAGAGCGGATAAGGGAACTCAGAAGCAGGGCCGAGTTCAGGCTTTACACCCCGGGCAGCAGCAACGGGATCCCCCTGTCCATCCTTCACTCCCTTGACGCCCCATCGCGGGATGTCATGAACGAACCCGATGCGCTGGCGGACCGGATCGAAACAGCTGTCTCGGGTTTTCTTGCCCTGGCGGGGGGGGAGGGCCTGGACATTCACGGCAGGGAACATGTCCTGCTTCAGAGCATCCTCGCGCACGCCTGGGGTGAAGGCCGGGACATGAACCTGGCCGAACTGATAAGGGCGGTTCAGAACCCTCCGATGAAACAGCTGGGAGTGCTTGATGTAGAGGCATTCTATCCTTCGCAGGACAGACTCAAGCTAGCCATGATGCTGAACAACCTGGCTGCATCTCCCGGATTCATCCCATGGACAATGGGAGAGCCCCTCAACATCGAGAGCCTGCTCCACTCCCCCGAGGGAAAACCAAGGGTCTCCATTCTGTCAATCGCGCATTTGTCGGACAAGCAGAGGATGTTCTTTGTATCCCTTCTTCTTGGTGAGGTCGTGACCTGGATGAGGTCCAAGCCGGGCACGGGGAGTCTCAGGGCCATTCTTTACATGGATGAGATCTTCGGCTTCTTCCCCCCGGGCGCAGAACCTCCTTCCAAAAAGCCTATGCTGACCCTGCTGAAACAGGCCAGGGCCTACGGGCTCGGGGTTGTTCTGGCTGCACAGAACCCTGTAGACCTTGACTACAGGGGGCTTTCCAACACAGGAACATGGTTCGTGGGAAGACTTCAGACCGAACGAGACAAACTGCGGCTTCTGGATGGTCTTGAAAGCGCTTCGGCAAACGTGGTTGAAAGGGCCGGGATGGACAGGCTTCTGTCAGGGCTGGACAAGCGGGTTTTCCTGCTTCACAGTGTTCACAGGAGAAATCCGGAGCTGTTCCAGACCCGCTGGGCGATGTCTTTCCTTCGGGGTCCCCTGACGGGGACACAACTGAAAAAGCTTCAACAGGGCGAACCCCAGGTCCCCCCCGCTGAGCCGAACCGTCCCGCTCTCGCCCCGTCATCTTCCAAACCCTGGACACCACCGGAGATCGAGGAGTTCCACGCTCCGTTGCCGCTCCCCCCGTCTCCCGGGCAGACCGTGTTGTACAGGCCGCACCTGTTTGCTTCCGTCAAACTCCATTTCGTATCCGCCCGTGAGAAGATCGATCTCTGGGAGGATTGCACCCTACTGGTTCCAGCAGTGACGGATGGCACCGACGCCTGGACCTCGGCAGAGTGCATACGGGGGAAACCGTACCCCATGGACCGTGACCCGGCACCGGACCCGTCATACGAGCCCATTTCACCCGACGCCGTGAAAGCGGCTTCCATGAAGTATTTCAACACCAGGGCCGCATCATGGCTCTATCAGGAGCAGGCGCTGTCGGTGTGGTACTGCCTGAAACCCCGGGCAGCGTCGGACCCCGGGGAAGAGAAGGGCGCTTTCGCCACAAGGCTGATCCAGATCGACAGGGAGAACCGGGACCTGCAGGTGGAGCAGCTCAGAGAGTCCTTCGAGAAGCGGCTTGTCACAGTCCAGGACAGGGTGAGGAAGGCTGAACAGAAACTGGAGCGTGAGAAGAGCCAGTACAGCCACCAGAAAACCCAGACCGCTGTTTCGGTGGGTGCGACGATAATGGGTGCCCTGCTGGGAGGCAGGATAGGAAGCGGAAGCGTGGGCAGGGCCACCACAGCTGTCAGGGGAGCCACAAGGGCTTCTCGGGAAAAACAGGACATCGCTTCTGCGGAAAGTGAACTCGAGGTCCAGAGGGAACGGCTCAACGAGCTGGAAAAGGAGTTCAACGACAGGCTTTCGTCCATGCAAGAACCACTGAGAGCCGAAGAACTGCTCCTCGAAGAAAAGCTCGTCCGCCCCAGGAAAAGTGACACCCACATCTCCCGTTCGGGTCTTCTCTGGATACCCGTTCTTCACAGACCCGACGGATCGGCCATGTGAAACTGTGAAGGGAATCGGCCCATGAAATGCCTTGTAACGGGAGGAACCGGCTTCGTGGGGTCAAACCTTGCCCTTCGCCTTCAAAACACGGGCCACGAGGTCATGATCACAGGCAACGAATCTGAGCAGCCCATCCCCGAGTTCAGGGGGAAAAGGCTCTTCCCCGGCCTGTATGGTATAGACTGGGATCAGGTCAGGGAGATAGATGTGCTTTTCCACCAGGCAGCAATCAACAACACCAGGATGACCGACCGCGCCGAGGTTTTCAGAGCCAATCTGGAAGCCTCTGAAAACCTCTTTCATCATGTTGTCCGGCATGGCTGCAGGAGGATCGTGTTCGCTTCCACAACGGCGGTGTACGGAAGGAACCCGGCGCCGTACAGGGAGGATTGTCCGCTTGATCTGAACACCCCTTACGCCGAGTCAAAAAAACTGCTTGAGGATATGGCCATGGCCCTGAGCCGGGAGTACCCTGGGGTTGTCACGGTGGGCCTGCGCTACTGTAATGTCTATGGCCCCCGGGAGAACCACAAGGGTTCACGTGCCACGATGATCCACCAGTTCGCAAGACAGATGCTCACGGGCAACCCGCGGCTTTTTGAGTACGGGGAGCAGAGAAGGGACTACATCTATGTCAAGGATGTGGTCAGGGCCAACGAACTCGCGGCAGAGGCCGTAAAAAGCTGCGTGGTGAACTGCGGATCGGGCAGATCGACGACTTTCAACGAGCTTGTCAGCATCCTGAACGGAGTGATGGGTCTGAACCGGGTCCCCGAATACATCCCGAACCCTTACGAGGACAGCTATCAGGATGACACCACATGCGACATGAGCCTCGCCTCTGAACTCTTGGGCTTCGTGCCCTCCTTCGGGATAAAGGAAGGCATAACCGATTACCAGCGTGAGGGATGGCTCACCGCGCCGAAGTAGGGCCGAATACTAGAAAAAGTGCCGCGCAATCCCCAGAACACCCTGACTCCAGGGGACCCTGTGGGAAGTGCCGCCCTGATTCTTATCGTATCTACCGCGGTTCTCGAGGTACCACTGGTAGTTCCTGAGAAGCGCTTCCTTGTTGGAGTACTTCGGCGTGAACCCAAGCACCTTTTCGGCCTTTTCGATGGAAACGAACGAATCCTTGGTGGCCGTTTTGTAAACCCACGGGTAGAGCGGCGAGAGCTTGAAGAACTCGAGCAGTTCAAGGGCGAAGATCACCAGATGGGCCGGGGATTCTCTGATGGTCTTGCCAAAACCAGCCTTGTCAAGCACCGCCTGGTAGTCCTCCCGCATGGTGGTGTAAACCTTGGCGCCTATGTTGAACTCGGTGTTTACCGCAGCAGGGTCACTATGTTCAGCGGCAAGCACTATGGAATCGCAGAGATCCTCAACGTCGAGGAGCTGGTAAAGGTTTCTGCCCCTGCCTATCATGGGGAAGCTTCTGCCTTCGGAGGCCCATTGGTAGAAGATGGCGAAAACCCCCAGCCTCTCTGGACCCACGAAGGACTTGGGCCTTATGGTGGCTATGGTCATGCCAAGATCACGATACCGGGCCACGATGCCTTCCGACTCGATCTTGGTGTGCCCGTAGGGACCCACTCCCACCATCGGGTCGTCCTCGTAGAGGGGATGTTTCTTGGGAATGCCGTACACTGCAGTGGACGAGATGTAGATGCCCCTCTTCACGCCGTGCCGGTAGGACGATTCAAAAACATTCCTTGTGCCCTGAACGTTCGTCGTGAGAATGTCCGACTTCTTGTAAAGGGGGAGCGCCGCGGCTCCGTGCATCACCACGTCGAACCCCCCCGCGATCAGATCGTCCACGGCTTCGGCGTCACGAACATCCATGAGGTGATGTTCAACCACGCCTTCCATGTCGGGGTATGTGAAAGGCTCGATGTCTATGGAAACAACCTGGTGTCCGTTCCTGACGAGATGACGGACAAGGTTGATACCAAGAAACCCCGATCCGCCAGTTACAAGCCAGCGACTCATTTTTTCCCCTTAGCTTCAGTTGTTCGTTCGCGGTGCTCTGCACATCTCCGGAGCTGAAACATATAAGGAATCGCCGGGATCATCACACCCCCGTTGAACCTGCCCAGCCATCCCAATGCACCGCATTCCCGTCGAACTTGTCTTTCGGAACCGCTTCATCGCCGGGATGTCCCAGAGGTATAAGGTTCAGCGGTACCACGTCTTCCGGAAGACCAAGGACACGTCTGACAGCTTCGACCCGCTCCGGCCTGGGATGAACTCCCGTCCAGACCGCCCCAAGTCCCAGGGCTTCAGCCGCCACGAGAAGGTTTTCGGTTGCCGCGCTGCAGTCCTGCACCCAGTAGTCCGCCGGGCTTTCCGGCCTGCAACGGGACAGGACGCCGCAAACAACGACCGCGGCGGCAGCCTGGGCAGCCATTGACGCATAGGGCAGTCCGGCTGCCAGTGACTTCAGCTTGTCCCTGTCCGTTACGATGACGAAGGCCCAGGGTCTGGTGTCCATGGCCGAAGGCGCCGACATCGCTGCGCGGACCAGCGTGACAAGGTGCTCCTTTTCCACTGGTCTGTCGCTGAACCTCCGCACGCTCCTCCGTCCGAGAATAGCCTTGAGAGCATCCATTTCACTAGTCCTCCCTCCCTTTCAATCCATATAGTCGGACAAACAGGGAAAGGTGTCAAGGCATGAAAGCGGGATCACACAGGTTCAACCTCCAGGAGGCGGCTGGCTCCATGGGCGACTTCGGCACCCTCTTCCCACTGGCCATGGGCTACATTGTCGTATGCGGAATGGATCCCACCGGCATTCTTGTAATGATGGGGCTGGCCAACATAGCGACAGGCCTGGCATTCAGGCTGCCCATGCCCGTGGAGCCCATGAAGGTCATCGCGATCGTCGCCATAGCACAGGGGTGGAGTCCAGGTGCTGTTCATGCAACGGGCTTCACCACAGGGGTCATCTGGGTTCTGCTGGCTGTCTCCGGACTCATCGGCCTTCTTGCCAGGTCCACGCCCCGGGAGGTAACCAGGGGAATTCAGGTTGCGCTGGGAATCATGCTTTCTGTCGAAGCGCTGAAACTGGTGTCATCCTGGTGGCTCGTGGGCGCCGTTTCAATGCTGGTGATCATTCTGCTGAGAAAAAGCAGGCTCTTCCCGGCCGCCCTTGTGCTGGTGCTTGCCGGGCTGGCAATGATGATCGCTGATGGATCCATCTCAGGGCTAAGGCTCCAGAAACCGGGTCTTCCAGGGATGGTGTTCCCTTCCCTTGCCGGGACGTGGCAAGGCATGATGGCAGCAGGCTTCGCACAACTCGGTCTCACTGCGGCCAACGCCATCATTGCCACCAGCGCTCTGATCTCGCGGTACTGGCCCGACCGGCTCGTGAGCGAGAAAAGCGTCGCCCTGAGTACCGGCCTCATGAACATTGCCTCCCCACTCTTCGGGGGAATGCCCATGTGCCACGGTTCGGGCGGACTTGCGGGCCAGTATGCCTTCGGCGCCCGAACAGGGGGGGCAAACATCATCGAGGGTGTCATTGAGATTTGCATGGGCATTCTTCTCGGCGGGACGATCACCGTGCTATTCATGGGATTCCCCGAAGCCATCCTGGGAGCGATGATGCTTGTAGTTGGAATCAAGCTTGCACTGTTCGTCCGGGAGACCCCTCCGGACAGAACCGCTGCAGCTTTCCTGGCAACCGTTGCCGTGTCGGTCTTCACCAACATGGCATTGGGCCTTGCAACCGGGTTATTATTCTCGGTAGTTGTGAAAAGGCTCACAACAAGAAGGGGAGAGGTACGATGAAGAGGCTTTCGACAGGATTTGTCCTTCTTGCAGTGATCGCCTGCGGCGGCCCAAGCTCAGGCCGGGAGGGCATCGTAAGGGTAGGCTATTTCCCGAACATCACTCACAGCCAGGCAATCATAGGGTTGGCAAGGGGCGACTTCGCCGAAGCGCTCGGGCCGCAAACGACAATTGAAGCAACACTCTTCAACGCGGGACCCTCTGTGATCGAGGCGCTTTACGCGGGAAGGCTGGACATTGCCTACATAGGCCCCAACCCCGCCATAACGGGCTATGTCCGCTCAGGCGGCGAGGCCCTGAGGATAGTGGCGGGAGCCACGAGCGGAGGGGCAGCCCTGGTTGTCAGACCAGAAGCGGGGATAACGGCCCTGGAACAGCTGGATGGTCGCCGCATAGCCACCCCCCAGCTTGGCAACACACAGGACGTGGCCCTAAGGAACTGCCTTACGGAACTCGGTCTGTCGCCCATTGAAGAGGGGGGGACAGTGCAGGTCATACCCACCGCCAACCCCCAGATATTGGACTTGTTTCGCCAGGGAGAGATCGACGGAGCATGGGTTCCCGAGCCCTGGGCAAGCCGCCTTGTCGTGGAAGGCGGCGGTGTGGTTCTTCTTGACGAAAGGACGCTCTGGCCCGGCGGTGATTTCGTTACGGCTCACATCATCGTTTCAACGCCATTCCTGATGGAACGGCCCGAGATCGTCCGCAGATGGCTCGAAGCCCATGTTGAGATCACCTTATGGGAAAACGAAAACCCCGAAGAGGCCGCCGTTCTCCTTAACGGCGAGATCGAGAGGCTCACCGGAAAAGCTCTTTCAGAACAGGTTCTGACAATGGCCCTGGCGAACATGCGAAGCACCTGGGATCCCGTCGCTTCATCGCTGTACGCGTCCGCCAGGGCTGCATGGCAGAGCGGTTTCCTTGAAGGAGAGCCTGACCTCGAAGGCATTTACGACCTTTCCATCCTCAACGAAGTACTGGCGGACAGAGGTCTCGATACGGTGGAGGTTCCAGTTGGACCTTGAGCTTCGGGGAGTCAGCCGCGAGTACGTAAGGCCCGGAAGGATGGTCAGGGCTCTTGACAACGTGAGTCTGAGCATCAGAAGCGGCGAGTTCATCTGCCTGGTCGGACCCTCGGGTTGCGGCAAGACAACGATCCTGCACCTGCTGGCGGGGCTGGACAGGCCGACCGCAGGGAAGGTCCTGGCCGACGGCACGGCCATTGCCGGTCCCGACCCCAGCCGGGTCTTGATATTCCAGGACGCAGCCCTCTTCCCGTGGCTCAACGTGCAGGGCAATGTGGAATTCGGGCTCAGGGTGAAGAAACAGCCCAGGGAGACCCGGGATAAAACTGTCGCAGAGCTTCTGGAGATGGTCCATCTCGAAAAGTTCGCCCATTCCTGGATACACGAGCTCTCCGGCGGCATGAAACAGCGCGTCGCCCTGGCCAGGGCGCTGGCGGTCGACCCCGCCGTGCTGCTTCTGGACGAACCGTTCGGTGCCCTCGACGCAATAACCCGCGACCTTCTTCACGAGGAGCTTCAGGGCCTCTGGCTGAAGGCTGCGAAAACGGTCGTATTCGTGACCCACAACGTGCGGGAGGCGGTGTTGCTGGGAGACAGGATCCTTGTCATGTCGCCCAGTCCCGGCAGAATTCTGGCGGAGCACACCATAACCCTGCCAAGACCCAGGCACATGGACCATCCGGAAATCATGCCGATCTCACGACAGGTATTGGCTTCAATGGAGAGGAGGGGCGGATGAGGCGGTTCTACGAGAGGCTCAAGGCCCTTCCGGTTCCCGTGCAGCGAACCTTTTTCCTCACGGGTCTGCTGGCCGTATGGTACCTGCTCGGAGTACTGAGGATCTGGCCCTCGTACATCTTCCCCACACTGCCGGGTGTTGTCTCATCTGTGGTGTCGGGTATCAGGAGGGGAACCCTGCCCATTGCGGTTTTGGGCAGCATGCGCAGGCTTGCCACGGGCTACCTCATCGCCCTGGTAGCGGGAGTGTTTACGGGCTTTGCCATGGCGCATGTGAAGCTGTTCAAGAACACCTTCGGCCTGCTTGTCCTGGGGCTCCAGACCCTTCCGAGCATCTGCTGGCTCCCCCTTTCCATACTCTGGTTCGGCCTGTCCGAAAAGGCCATCCTCTTCGTTGTGGTGATGGGCGCCTTCCTCTCAATTGCCCAGGCGGCGGAAGACGGCATTCGCAACACTCCACGGGTCTACATCCAGGCCGCAAGGAATCTCGGATCACGCGGCGCCAGGCTGTACAGGACCGTCATACTGCCATCGGCGATGCCGACAATGGTCACGGGCATGAAGCTGGGCTGGTCGTTCGCCTGGCGCTCGCTCATGGCGGGCGAACTCATCTACACACTCCCGGGCCTGGGCTACATGCTCACCATGGGCAGGGAGCTCAACGACATGAACCAGGTGGTGGCCGTCATCCTCGTTATCGTTTTCCTGGGTCTCACCACGGACAAGCTTGGCTTCTCGGTGCTGGAACGGTCGGTCAGGGCACGCTGGGGCACGGGCGGCGGCAAGTAGGGTTATCCCCTCCTCACCTTGACAACGGCGGCGTCAGGTGGTATTCACCAATCAATAAAAACAGGGAGGCCGCCATGCGCAGATACGCAGTGTGCTGTATTCTTCTGCTGACAGCATTGTTCTCATCATGCTCGGAACAAGGCGTGACCGCTCCCGCCCTCCCCAATGGGCAAAAGGACGGCAACGATCCCGGCCATGCCGAGGCATGCCACCAGAACATGACAACAATCGCCTCGCAATGCGTCATCTACTACGCAATGCACGGCACCTACCCCGAAAACCTCTACGACCTGGGCACACCTTACGGCAGCCTCACATGTCCCCAGTGCCAATCCCTCTATATCTACCAGGGCGACCAGCAGACCTTTTCCATCTGGTGCCCCCTGCCCTCACAACCGACCCATGGCTGCATTGTTGACGGTATCGTCTCATGGCCGCCAACTCAGGGGGGGGCAAAACTATGCAGGTCGAACATGCGCACGATAGCATCCGCGTGCGTTCTCTTCTTTGCCCAGCACAGCAGCTACCCTGAGACCCTCGACGAGCTTGGCCCGCCGTTCGACAGGCTGACCTGTTTTGACTGCGGTCTTCCATATGTCTACTACTCGTACGATCTCCCGACCGACGGTGATGGCTTCTTCGTGGGCTGCCCGCTTACGACCGATCCGAACCACGGCCATATCAGGGACGGGATCTTGAGCTGGGTTGAACCCTGACAGGTAAAGGGCTTGACGGTGGACGCCATGCATAGATCACCAGTTACAGCATTTCTCTTCATGCTTCTTCTGTTCGTTTCATGCTCTGAATACGACTATGAGGCAACCGCGCCTGACCTGTCTTTGGAAACACAGGGAACAGATTCCGACTGGAGAAGTGCAAACACCTGCCGATCCCACCTGATGTCCATCTCCGACGCATGCGTCTGGTTCTACGCCGCGCACACTGCGTACCCTCAAGCCCTTGTTGATCTGGGAAGCTATTACGCAGGCCTGCGATGCCCTACCTGCGGGCTTCCGTATGTTCTTCGCAGCAGTGAAGCAACTTTTGCAGTCATATGCCCCTCTCTGTGCTCCGTCGTCAACCACGGCAATACGGTAAACGGAATGCCATCCTGGCCCACCAGCTACAACTCCTGCAGGTCGACGATGAGAGCAATAGCCTCACAGTGCGTCATATATTACGCAGTAAACAATCAGTATCCTGATTCTCTTGCGGATCTCGGCGAGTTGTACGCGAACGTGAGATGCACGTGCTGCCTTGATGAGGAGTACGAGTTCTATTTGCACTCGGGCGGTCAGGAGTTCTACATTGCCTGCCCGCTGCCGGGGGTGGAAAGCCACGGCTACATAGACAACGGCATGCAGAGCTGGCCACCGTGGTAGCACCAACAACGTTTTGCACCTTCCTTCCAGGAGCATGACCACCGTAAAACCGCCGGACTGGGCGGAAAAGAAAACGAAGCAGGAGGTCATCGTCGACCAGCGGCGGTTCCTCTGGCACGACGACACGGTTGAGAAGCTGGCCTCCTGGATGGGGCTCACACAGGGAATGAACGCCCTGGACGTTGGCTGCGGGCTCGGTTATGTGGGCCGGACCTTCTGGAAGCACTTCGGCAAAAAGGGCTCGTACACCGGGTTGGACAACTCACTTCCCCTTCTCCGGGAAGCACGGAAGCAAAGCACCGAATGGGTCCGGGGCGGAACAGCGGCCTTCGTCCAGGGCGACGCCAAAGCGCTTCCCTTCCCTGACGGAACCTTCGACTTCACGGTCTGCCAGACCCTTCTGATGCATTCGCCCTCACCCAATGCCTTCCTCGCGGAGATGGCAAGGGTCACAAGGCCGGGCGGGATAGTGACGTGCTTCGAACCCGACAACGTGACGGCTATGCGCGCAAGGCACTACCAGTCTTTCCGGGAACCATCGATAGATGATGAACTCCTTTACATCAGGGTGCACCATCACTGGGCTGAGGGCAGAAAAAAACTTGGGCTTGGCGACTACTCCATAGGCAACCGGGTGCCGGGCATGATGCAGAAGCTCGGTCTGAAGGAGATCGGCATCAGGGCCAACGACATGGTCGGGCTGGTCCAGCCGCCCTACGATACCCCTGCCATGGCTTTCAAGCTTGAACTGTTCCGCAGGCAAGTCGCCGAGACCGAAAAACACTGCATGAAAAGGTTCAACATCGACCGGGAGTTCAGAAAACTCTTCTTCGCGGGAGGAGGGACTGAGCATGTCTGGAGGAGATTCACGGCAATGAGCCGGAGGCATGCCCACGAACAGGTTGAGCAAATGAAAAGGCAGTGCGAAGAGGCGACTGTCAGCGCTTGCGGAAGTTCATGCAGCTTCTACTGCATCACGGGAAAAAAGCCGTGACGGAAAACACCCTCATCGAGGCGTGCGCGGCGTCATTCACCGAAGCCCGTGACGCATTCAAGGCAGGAGCGCACCGCATCGAGCTTTGCAGCGCCCTTGAAACCGGCGGGCTCACACCATCGACCGCACTTCTGAAGCAGGTTCTGTCAGCCATCACTATTCCCGTGTTCGTAATGGTGAGGGACCATGAAGGGCCATTCACGGCTTCAAAAGCCGATCTGCTAAAAATGAAGAAGGCGATGGAAAGACTGGCAGTTTCCGGCGCAAGCGGTTTCGTCCTGGGAGTGCTTGACGGCCGGAACAGCATTGACCCCGTGGCCCTGAGGGAATTGCTGAAAGCAGCGGAAGGGCTCCCCGTCACTTTTCACAGGGCCTTCGACCTGCTGGCCGACCCCATCAGGGGTCTCCAGACCCTTCTTGAATCAGGGGTGGCGAGAATCCTCACCTCCGGGGGGCCGGGAACAGCCTGGGAGGGCCGCTCCACACTGAAAAAGCTTGTGGACTCTGCCTCGGGCGGATTGACGGTAATGGCGGGAGGAGGGGTAAGGGCACCCCATGTGGCCGAACTCATCCGCAAAACCGGCGTGCGTGAGATCCATGCCAGGGCTTCCGCAGTCCCCGCGATCGTCGATGTGCTGAAGAGAAGCGCCGGCAACCGGAAGGTCACCGGCATGCAACCCGTTTCCATCTGACTGGTGCCCCCTGGTGGACGCAATGTGAAACGCCTTTTCGGAGAAGGTTCGCAGGCAGGCCTTGAGCATGCCACAAAATGTTACTACTATTTGTGGCATTCCGTAAGGGAACCAATGGCACATTCTATTGACAGTAAAATACATACGGAAGCCATGCCACCGAAGCGCTGCGAGGGCAAGAGAAAACGCTCCGTTGTACCCAAGATCGAATCGGCTCTCAAAAAGTCAGGGATTCGTTGCCGGCGTCAATGAGACTTTCCGAGTTAAGGCAGTTCATTGTGTCTTCGGACAGGCTGGCTACAGTCCGGCTTCAGTGCTTCCATACAGTTGTTTCTTCCCATTTTGGGAATACTTCTTCCCATTCTGGGAATTGTCAATTCGGCGTTCATTCGACCGGAAATGACAAAAGGCCGCCGGTTCTGTTTCCGAAGGCCTAATCTCTATCTGGTGCCCCGTGGTTAACCACTTCTGAACATGCTATTCACTATTCTCACTATTCTCGAGCATTCTCTTAACTACACTATCGAACGACTCGAAACTTTCATCTAGTTCATCTACTAACAAACACTGTGGTCTTTCTCCATCCATAGCCTCAATACAGTATTCACCTCCTCTTCTTTCTTTAAGAAAGCTAAGCAGTTCATCATGAACTCTTTCTGCAAATTCTTTCTTCATCCTTACTGCGCCTAAATAATAAATTGTTTGTCCATTGTCACCTGGTTGAAATAGCGTATCAATCCACATATTCGCACAATATGATTGCCATAGAGGAGGGCATTTTGCAGTGTGTATGAATCTGCTTGCCCAGCTATGAACTGTTTTTATCAACCTTCCACTAACAGGCATTCTTATTTAGTTCGCATTATTTTCTATAAATTCAACTAGTGTACTGAACAATCCATCAATCCACCCACCTTTAATCCTTCGGATATTCTGTACTGCAAGTATTCCTGCAATCCTAACTTCTAACGCTTGCCGCAATACATGAATTGATGAAGACCCCATTACAAAATAATTATCTGCATGATTTGCTGAATACAACATTGATGATGATGCTGCATACACCTCCCTTGGTTCTAGAACACTTCTCCTTCCACAACTACGAACTACCTGATTATGAATTATCTCGTATGCAAATTGGTAAAATATAGCTACATCAAATACAAAGCCCTCTAAGTATTGAAGATTAGCAAATACCTTATTGCTTCCGCGAATATCTTCTGGCCATTGATGAACAATGCTTTCATATATCTGTTTAATTGTATTTATTAGCGCGCAATTATTGTACTTAATATATATTTCTACCGTTCTTCTTTTATCGTAACTACGCTCCTTCAGAATCATATCAGCAATGTGCTCTGGGCTATACTCCTTATACTTGCCATACCACTCCTTATGCTTACTAATGCAAAATTCATGCATTACTTGCATTTTTTCTACAATATTACTTTTCTTGTACTTCTCTTCGCCTGGGTTTTCCAGCAATGCAAATAAATGACCAATTTCGTGCGGTTCTGGAGGAAGTATCATTATAGGGCCGAAAGGAGTTATCATTTCGTTCTAATAGTGCTAATATGCATTTTTCTCATATAATTTGCTCCATATAAGCTCATATATTCATGTATTGTTGTATATCATACAATACATTGTCTCAGTATCCTGTTCTAACAGTATTAAATATGCCTACACATTTACTCGCATAATGATGATACATATGCTTCATAATCTGTCATGCGAATAACCTTATCGCCTGGTAATACCGTCATTACTGCTGGATTACCAACGATATCGGTCTCATTGACATCCAATGTCTGCCTTATACTAATTGTTTCCTCCTTTAGAAGCTCTGGGAAGACATAGTTAAATGTTTGATTTCTGACTGTCTTAACTTCTGTTGGAGTCACTGCAATTGCATACTGGGAAGTGGTATTCGTCACTTTAACTCGTGCCTTTTCTAGAACCAACGGTACTTGTGTGTTTGGTACAATGTTACCCGTGTATACTATAATTAGGTTTTCTCCATTTTTTAACTGGCCCACAGCTGCACCAGTTATCACTACAGTATCTGTACTAAGAATCTGCGCAATAACAAATACATCCACGCTATTATTGTTGTTTTTCATGGTAATATTTATTCCCTTCCATCATGTTCACGCATTGCTATACGGATATTCTGTATAGCCAGTATAGCAGTTTCTGCATTGATTCTTTTCCGTCTTTCTTCCTCTATCTGTTCTCTGAATTCATGCATTCGGGCATTGTAGTACATCCGAATATCAAATATCCTACGCAACAAATCTGATCTTTCTTTATACCTTCCATACTCAGATATTAGTAGTACCAAAGATAGACTAGACAGTGGTATTATGACCATTACTATAAAAGTATCATTTGTAAATGTTCCTAGCGCAATCATTCCACTAGAAATCAGAGTGCATATAACTGCAATCAGAGCACCTGCTTGAAGACCTTTTTTTAGCGAATCAGTGAACTTCATTTTTAGTGCAAGTTTCGCTTCTTCATAAAGCTCACTGTAATCGATGTCTCCATTCATATCTTACTCTCCAATAATAGAATACTACGCTTGTATACCAATGATGATAAGCGGCACAGCCGGCACTCCTCTTCCCTGTCTTACGACATTATAGAACTCTCCCTCATAGTATGCAACCCCTGAACTCATCCCGGATTGCAATGACTTCATAGGAAGTATCTCAATTCCAACATCAATGTGATCTCCAACATAGAATGCCAAGTGCTTTACAAAAAGGTCATAGGCCACGAATGCATACTTACCGAATTGCACTTCAACGGCCACTCTGTCTTTGACGAAATCAGTCTGGTTGTAACTGAAGATAGGCACTTCTCCAGCTTCTTCTATCTCTTTCTTCTGTTCTTCCGGGGGAAGAGAAAGAGTGCGCCGAATCAGCTTCTCGTCCCTTGTCACCCAGTAGCTAACTCTGCTCTCTTCCCATTCCTTTTCCCTCAAAAGCCTGTTGAAAGAAGCATTCATGTCGATAGGACTGTAGAGCAGTTTGCCTATCGTTCTCTTCTCCTTTGAGACTTTTGTTCTACAGCTTTCTGCGTCGATCTGAGCAATCACTTCCTGAATCTCATCCCATAGTCTTGGCTTGTGGACTAGAAGAAACTCAAGCCCATTCAGGTGGGAGTATGTTTCAGCAATCTTCATTTTTCCTCTGTTTCATATTCAGAGTCGTTCTCCAGTAACCGAAGTTGCTTCGAATCATCAACCCAAGGGGCTGATGTCATTTTCAGACCCGCGTCTGACGGATCATAAACGGGCTTATCCATTGGCCTGGTCTTCAGCGTTCCTTCAAGTTCCATCCTCAATCGTCTGTTGGCAATTTCAACATACTTCGGAACGACTTCAGCTCCGGCTCCTTTTCGTTTGTGTCTCATTGCAGCAATGATTGAGGTCCCTGTACCGAGGAAAGGATCCAGTACCCAATCACCTTCGTCAGATAGAGCAAGTACAAGCCGTTCGATCAGCTCAACCGGAAACTGACAAGGGTGATCAGTCTTTTCAACATGGTTGTTCTTTACATTGGGAATAACCCAAAGGTCTCCGGGGTTTTTCCCGAGCGGGTTACACGAGTACTGACCTGCTTTGGGACCCTTGAAGTACTTCTTCCCTGGGTATTTTTGTGGAATGCGGACTGAATCAAGATTGAATTTGTACCCGTCGGACTTCGTGAACCAGACAATCGTTTCATAACGGCCAGAGAAACGTCTGCTGCAATGAAGGCCATGTTCAAAATGCCAGATGATTCGATTCCGCATTATCAATCCTTGTTTGGAGAAGATCGGGTACAGAACTGTATCAAGTGGGATGATCGAACCGTTGTCAACGAAGTTGCCAACCTGCCAGCAGATGCTTCCGGTCTCAGTGAGCTTCCGTGCGCAGGCTTCAATCACCCGATCCTGTTGCTCCAAGTATTTATCAAGATGGAGCTTCTTCTCATACTCCTTGCCTATGTTGTAGGGCGGAGAGGTTACAATGAGCTGAATTGAGTTGTCAGGTATCGATTCAAGCAGTTCTATGCAATCACCTGGATAAACGACAATTGATTCGGTTTCGGCAAATGTATCCGAAACTTTGCCTTCTCGACCGAAAAGCGACTGTCTTCTTTCTTGCATGACTAAAGTCATCTCTCGATTCTTTGTAGTTGTACTTATGGACAACAACAATAAGCACATCCATTGCTCTCATTGAATGCTCCCTATGAATACGCTCTGATTCGGGTACTGACAATCCCTCTTGACACTCGAAATGTATCATTGTATTATTCGTTTCGGTAAATGCTGATGATACGATACGAACGGAGAAGGCAATGACACCAAGGCAAAAGCAGACTCGATACCATGACCAGAAGTTCGGGGAGTACATACGCAAGCTTCGGCTTGAGAGGTTCCCTTATCATAGTGGTCGAATCTTTGCCAAAGAGGTCGGAATGACCGGTCCTTACCTCTCAAACATCGAACGTGGTGTCGTTCCTCCCCCATCTCCGGACAAAGTCATTGCAATTGCTGATAAGCTTGGTGTTGATCGCCAGGAGTTGCTCAGCATGGCAGGGCACGCAGACCCAGAGTTCCTGCACGCCTTCAGAGATGCTCCGAAGAAAATGTGGCAGGCAGCGCAGTTCTTCAACAACCTGCTTAAGGGTGCTGAAATAGACCTGTCCTTCCAGGAGTTCGTCGAGCTTTTCGTGGGAATGTCAATTCAGAAGGCACGGATGCTGAACAATCTGGAAAGTGCCCAACTGATGTTGGAAGTCATTAAATACTCACAGGACAGTGCCTCTCTCCCTGATGAACTCAGAACTGCCATGGATAAGGGCAGATCCTTTATAGCCTTGAACTTTCCAAAGGCAGAAACGGACGCAGACAAGGAAGCTGACAGTCGAGGCCCTCGTAGCAAAAGGGCTCCAAGGACAAAATGAACAAGCCTCATCCAACCACTTCAGGCAAGCAATCGCAGGAGGCCATTACTGCGTTGTTTGATGTGGTGTCGGACGGGCTGAAACATGGTTTCTTCGATTTCAGAATCACATGCGAGATTGTTGAAGGACAGAAGCGTGCCCTGACAATCAACGCAGGAAAAACATACCGGTACACCATTCCGAAAGAGCAGATTGCCGGGATACAAGCAAGTCGACTCCTGGGACTGGAGCGACGAGATGAAGACTAACTTCCACGCTCGTCTATTGGTGGGATTCCGAAGCGAGTATGCATCCGGGAGAAAACCGCCATGTGTACGGCAGAAGAGCAATTCCTGATGAAAACTCTGGAGTTCTGGCAGAAGCGAACCGAGCGAAAGCTGACCTTGGAGGATGCGAGAGAGATAATCGAGAACGCCTGTTCGTTCTTCGAGACTCTCGCCTCCACAAGCGAAACAACTGATGCTACTCTTGGCAGGGATGTGGCGTCATGAGAACATGCAGCGAACTCACCAACAAAAATGCAAGGGCAATCCTGCTAAGGTTTCGGGAACTGCACCAGAGCATGTACGAGGAAGAGAATACCGAAGTGCCCGAATGCGTTTTGGCGACTTACGTGGCCAACATGCTCCCTATGGCCAACGTCTGGCTTCTAGTAGTCGGACCTCCTTCCAGCGGAAAGACAACCGCCCTGGAGCTTCTTTCGGGTCTGCCCCAAGTTGTGAATTGCGGCTCCATGACTGCTGCTTCACTTTTATCTGGTTCTCCTAACCGTGAGAAGACAGCCAAATCCACGGGAGGAGTGCTCCGCGAGATTGGAGAAAGAGGTGTTCTGGTCTTGAAAGACTTCTCCTCCATTCTCTGCTTGAGAAACGAAAAGCAACAAGAGGTGATAACGGCTTTCCGTGAAATCTATGACGGAAGGTGGACCCGCTCATTCGGTTCTGATGGGGGAAAGACAGAGACCTGGACAGGCAAGGTTGGGGTAATTGGGGCTGTAACGGAAGCCATTGACCAGAAAGCGCAGCAAATGGCTATCATGGGTGAACGATTCTTGTACTACCGAATGCCGGTTAGCAGGAATCAGTCAGTGCGAATAGCGAGACGAGCTCTGGAGGGAGAGGCAACCAGGAAAAAAAGCCTTGTAGAGCTAAACAAACTGGTTAAAGCAATGCTTGGATTAGTGGCTATCCCAGATGACCCCATCGAGCTTCCCCAGGATGTGAACGCAATGCTAATCAGCCTAGCCTGCTTCGTTGCCAGAAGCAGGACGGGAATAGATAGGAACAGCTACAGCAGGGAAATCGAGTCCGTGCCTAATCCAGAGGAACCTGCAAGGATAGTTCAGCAGCTAAAAACACTCTTCTGTGCTCTTCTTTTAACTGGAAACACACCGGAGGAAGCGTGGCAGAAGGTCAGGAAGGTTGGGCTGTCATCCATCCAAGATCTGCGATTGAAGGCAATGCTAACTCTCAGGGACACAGAACTACATATGGTGACTAGCAGTATCGCAACCGAATGCAATTCCCCGACAACCACCACTCGAAGAGCCTTGGAAGACTTATTCTATCTTGGAGTTGTCAATCGGCTTTCAAATGGTCCAAACTCGGAAGCCTGGCAGTTGCCTGCATCAGTGAAGGATGAACTGGACGGAATCTACGGAGAGTTGTCCGATGAGGAAATCCCAATCCAGATGGCTGACCTTCTTGGCGCGGATGACTCACCCGGTTTCCCACATTCATCCATCTCTATTAGTTCCGCACACAAAGAGGGTCGAATACGGGTGAGCCCTGTTAATGGAGATAAGTCAGAGCTTGCCAGGATAGTGATGATCGGAAATGAGAACGACGGAAAGGAACTGGCATAGAAAGTATGATCGGGAAACCGTGCCAGAAGATTGAAGCAGAAGCATGCATGAGTATCTGCTTTGAAAACTCACCGGACGTGTCGATGCCGTGGGAAGCCCCGCTCGACGTGGCACGCCGGCGTGTCAACACACTATGGCACGGCATGTCAGTGCATGGTGGACGTGTTACCGCCGCCGTGTCGAAACGCTTGGTGCGTGTGTGTGCGTGGTACACCTCTCCATACCGGATGTGTTGATGACATGCGAGGTTGCGCAGGACGTGGCACGCCAGCGTGTCAACACACTACGGCGCGGCATGTCAGTGCATGGTGGACGTGTTACCGCCGCCGTGTCGAAACGCTTGGAGAATGCACGACACTATACGTACACGTGTGAAACACGCATTC
>Ga0351855_1011_pt1 | contig 51917 bp, 36 predicted proteins | sample BONcelFGM3001C11_FD_206794 | JGI IMG/M metagenome (GOLD analysis project Ga0351855, IMG submission 206794) | Enriched cells from coal bed in the Powder River Basin, Montana, United States - BONCAT cells FGM rep2 HSBNCT.FGM.300.1.C11 ...
GCCTAACAAAGGTACTTTGTTACCGCAAGGAAAACCTGCAATAACTGCAGAGATCATTGTCCTTTGGTTAGTCGTTGCAGCGATGTCTCTGATAGCAAGATTACTGACACCACTGCGATTGAGGTGGGTTTTCCCTAATAGAAACCGGGGCTGCAGATGCTTGTTGTTCCAGGAAAAATGCTCCCATTCTGAGCCACTCCATCCTTTGAATGAGAAGTCGTAGTGCCATATCATCACCCCTTGGTACAGCGGCAGCGCAACGTCCTCGATCTCATCCACAAGAACGGCAAGCTTCCCGTCGCGAGAAACCACCAACCCTCGGGGTCTGTCCAGGATTGACCAGTGTTTCCAGTGGGGGTCGAGTTTCGACCTGCCTTCGACGAAACCACACTCTTCAACAGGACGCCAGGCTCCCTTGAGCCAGTGTCCATACTCGTCTGGAATGTAGCCTCGTTCCTCCCACCAGGGACGTGGAGGGAAGAGTTTCGAATCGTTCGTCATGTCAAACTCACGTGCATACTCGATTCCCCACCCGTCAGGTCCTTCATCTCCAAGAAGCACTCCGTTGGCATAAAGCTTCTCGAGGATCTCGAGGTCTCGAGGGTGACGGATTTCGAGAATGGCTTTGGAGTTCGGACTGAACTGTTCAACGCGGTCCCTGGGGTAGAGAAGAACGTGTTTTTCTGCATCCTCCCAGTCCAAGAGGCTTCTTCGCATGAATGCTGCTCTGATGGCTTGTGTGGTGCCGCCCTTCCTCACTATCACCGGGCAGAATTTGAATCGGCTATCGATGTCGAACAGCTTGTCGCGATTCTCAAACCCGAACAGCCACTCCCAGCGGCACTTTTCCAGGAAGAGGTCCCTGAGAGAAGTGGAACCCTTGTCCGTATAGATCCCCGAGGGCACGATGAAGCCAAAGAGACCATCACGTTGCGACAGCGCATGGGCGGCCTCCAGGAACATCTTGTAGGTGTTGATGTCCGCGGAACCCTGGTGACGGAACGGATGCTCCGGATCGCTGAACCCACGTCTCTGACTGCGCTTCTTCCTCCACAGGTGGTGGAGAGACTTGTTCTCACCGGACGCCCGGGAGAAATTGAAGGTATCTCCACCCGTTTCAGCATCTCCAAAGGGGTACGAAGCGTTCTTGGCGAAGTTCGAGAGGGATTTTAAGCTGGCATTGTATTCGATCCACGCGTCTTCGATGCCGGAACTGCTGGAGAATGCATCGCTCTGCTTCCGCAGTCCCTCCTGTTTGCCATAGGCTCTGTAGAGGGGGTCATGGTTGGAGAAGAACTCCTTGGAGTTGGGTTTCTGGATTTCCCACGGAGGATTCCCCACGACTGCATCGAAGCCGCTCTCAGGACCCGTGAATACGTCAGGGAATTCGATTTCCCAGTGAAAGAATCTGTGCTTCCGGGCGAGCGTTTCCACGATCTCGCATGCTTCATCCGGCAGGCTGAGGATGGTTCTGGGAGTGGGTGACTGTTCCAGAAGATCTCCCGGCCAGAACCATATAGCGCACCAGGTATCGAAGGCGGTCTTCAGCCTGATGAAGTCGGGATTGTTCAGGATTTGTTCCCGGTAGAGAGCTGCGCGATTCGCTTCCTCGTGGACTGGTATCTCGTGAAGTTCCTCGAAGGATTTGCGTATGTCGTGGTGGAGGTCACCGGTGGTGTATCCCTCCTTCATGAACGAAAAAACATCTCCCGCATGGGCACTGATCCAGGCCTTCATTTCGGGTTTGATGACGTTGTCCCTGTAGTCCTTGATAGCCTGGGTCCACTTGTCGCCCTTCTTCGTGACCTGTCCTGCAGTCTTTCCCCGGGTGGATTCGTGGGTGTGGAAATGATGGACGAAGTTATCGTGATTCTTGTCTCCACCTTCGCGCTCCCAGGCCATGACAGGGTAGTCCTGGAACCGGTCGAACCAGCATCCGACGAGGGAGTTTCCGCACTTGAGCTTGTGGTCCAGGAAGTGGAAGGGAAGGTTTCTGTCCATGGTCTCCACCCAGAGGGACATCCGCGCCAATTCCACGGCAAGTGGATCGATGTCCACTCCGTAGATGCATCGCTCCACCACATGCCGCTTGAGCCTGGCCTTCAGCCTGATCTCGAAATCCTCATGGTTGATAGGGACCGGCAGCGTCTCGTGACGCGGATCGTCCGCAGGGAGGCCGTCGGCGAGACGACAGACCGTTCGGTCTCCACCCGAGGTCAGTCTTCCGTGGAAGTGCAGGCTTTCGAAGAGGGCGTCCACCAGAATCCTGAGTGCCGAGACGAGGAAGGAGCCGGAGCCCATGGCAGGGTCGCACACCTTGATCGATAGGATCTCTTCCGGCTTCCTGATACGCTTGCCTTCTCCGGGGATATCCTCGTAGATGAGAGGTTCGAGGGTGCGCCTCGTAGTGGGTCCCGCCAACTGGGGACGTGTATAGAAGGTCCCTGCACCTTTTCGGGTGCCTCCCCAGCGAACCAGGAACCAGTCCCCTGGAAGGACGGTCTTGTAGATGATTTGCCGGGCCGTCTTGGACAGCTCCGACCTGTACTCGGAGTCATCCGAGTTCCGTCGGTTCCTGGGAGACTTGATGAGTTTCGCGGCAATCGCAGCCCTGCATGCCCAGTCTGTCACCTTGTCGTTCCAATAGCTCGTGACATCAGACGGTTCTGCAGCAAGGAGGTCAGGCTCGGTGAAATCAGCTTCAGAGCCTGCCTCGTATTCCAACTCCTCGACGGCTTCTTCCTCCTGATCCCCGTCCTCATCATCGTCAGCCTCATCCTCGTCGGAAGAAGTCTTTTTCGTGCTCTTCTTCGTCTTCTCGAGAAGCTTCTGGAGCGTCTTATCGTCCATTCCATCAAGTCTGCTGAAGGGGAGGGCAGGCTGGTCTCCCAGGCTGAGGAAGACGGTGGGATCATCAGTGTCCGCCCGGCGGAGCTCGAAGTCGAGTAAGCCTTCGTAGAGGATACCGATGTATTCAGTGGAGAGGTCGGAGAAGTCCACGGGCGCTTCAAATGGTACGAGGCGCCTTCCTTGACGAACGAAAACCCTGCTCCGAGTGAGCAGTTTGAGGATTCCGTACGCCTGAGCGTCATTGATGGCATTTGCGGGGTTTTCCAGAGCAGCCAGGGCTCTGAGCAGGGGGTCGGAAGATAGGGCGTTCCCGGGCTGGAAAAGGCCCCCCCCGTAGCTTTGTACAACCATCGCTTCGTGGCGGGAGCCGGTGTAGATCAGGCGGAACAGACTCAGAAGCCGGGGCCAGGCACTGCAGGAGTGACGGAGGCGATCTGCTCCCCGACCACCGGCAGTTCTTTCCAGTTGATCCCGCAGTCCCTGAAGCCCGTAGGATGAGTGGTAGATCGGATTGTCCCTCGGGAGGAGCTCTCTCGACTCTGCGAAAAGAATAACCACCATGCGCATTATCAGACGGGTTGCTGCGATGTAGATGGCTCTCCGGACATCGTCTCTTTGTTCAGTGTCGTCCAGCGGGTCTATGACCTCCCTGGAGGCGTCGATGAGAAGCTCCACAGCACGGCGCACGTTCTCACCAAGGGTAGCCGAGAGTTCGGCCTGCCCCTTGCGGGATTCCATAATGGCAGTCAGGAGTATCCCGGGTGTGTCTGAATCCGGGCTCTCGAAGATTCTCCGGTGAAGGAGTGAGCGAAGGGCTTCCACCTGGTGGCCGGGAACGCCTTCCTGGAACCAGAGGTCAAGATCCCACTCACACCATGCCTCGTAATCAGGACCGGCATGGATAAGACGGAGTTGGTGACCGTTGGTGAGGATTGCGAGCTTCCTGTCAGTAAGTCGGAGCCACTCCACAACCCTCGAGACAGTTTTGCGGCCCCGTCCCACTCCCAGTCGGTGTGCCTCTCCAAGTGTCTCTGCATCGGGGATGAACACAGGAAGAACTTCTCCGTGTTTGCCTTGCCATAGTCTGCGGGGTTTGACCGCCTCACCGGTAACCGCCCTGCGGGTCCAATCCGAAGAGACGGCGCTACCCTTGCTCCATCGTTCCCTGGGGTACTCCAGTACCTGTTCGAACAGGGTATCGAGAAGGCGGGCAGTGTTCCCGTCGCCCCCCTCCAGGACCGAGAACACGTCTCTTCTGAGGCGGTCCTCGAGGTAGCGGCTGAGTGTTGGCGGTTCAGCCTCGAAGTACTCTGCAATCCTCCCAGGAGTTACGAGGAGACCGCCGTGTTTGAGGGATGCCCACCAGAGGCGTTCAACCGTGGTAGTCATCGCTTGCCTCCCATGGGAAGGCGGATCTCCACTGAGACGGGGAATACTCTGGCCACATCCTTCAGCGTGTAACGCCTGGGCAAAAGTTCGTTGAGGACTCTGTGCTGCTCCTTCTTCAGGTGCTTCACAAGGTCCTCATAGTGGGTTCTGCGGCGATTCAGCTCCTCATCCAGATTGGCGAGTCTGTCCTCGGTTTCCCTCGCCATGAACTCGAACAGGAAGCCCCGGCCAAGGTCTTCGAGCAGACCGGCCTTTTCCTTCTCGAGACGTGCGAGGGTGGTTTCAGCCATGGCGCGTTCCACCTCGCGGATACGGTTCGAGAATACCTCGCTTTGCTCGGACAGCGTCCTGAACTTCGCATCTTTCAGGAGGGTCGTGAAGGTGGCGGTGATTCTATCCCCGTGACCGTTGACAAGGGCGCTCAGGTCGTAGCTGACGGAGTCCCAGAGGTCCCTGGCATTCCTTATGTCATCCCTGTCCGGAGTCGATGTATCGCGCCTATCAAGCGCTGGTGGAAGGTAGGGAAGGAGAGAGCCAATCCTGCCATCGCTGACAGGTATCCGCAGTGTTGTCACCCAGTGGTGGAAGGGCTCCCGGAGGTCGTTCACAGCCATCTCTTCCACTGTGAGCAACATCAGGGCGTCAAACCCATCGGGGACATCTCCTCGGCTTACAGTCCAGCGGGAAGCCCGCAGGTTCTCAGTGTGTCCCGGGAATCGAAGCTGGGCGAAGGAAGCCAGTGCCTGTCTGAACATGGGGTGCCCAAGGTGGAGCAGGGTGGCGTCCTTCTGGGGCCGGAAGACAGGGCGTCCTTCCTTGGATTCGATGAACAATGCCGAGTCGAAAACGAGTCCGGGAAGAGGTCCCTTGGAGCCGTCCTTCCTGGCGAGCCGTAGGGTGTCGTCTATGAGGTTTTTCCATCGAGTGGGGAGATCTGGAAGCAACCGCATTCTGCCCCTCTCATCGGGTCCCTCGAAGCGGGGTCTTCCCTTCTGGAGACTCAGGGCAGTTTCCAGAGTGTCACAGAGGGCCTGGGGGGAGAGGTCGATGTCACGGCAGAGCTTCTGGACCCTCTCCGTCTCAGCGAGACCGCCTGTTTCCCCGGAGCGGGTGGGAAGCGCGATTCTACCCCGGATCCTCTCCACCTCGGTGTCGATTCCCCTGATCACGTGATCGGAGTCATCCTGGTCTATGAACCTGCGCTGGAACGCAGCATCGAATACTTCTCCCACAAGTCCGAGAAGGTCGTCACGGATGACGTCCACCTTCCTGACCACACGGGCAAGGAAGTCGAGGTCAGCATCGTCCTCGCTGGTGAAGTGGTGTATCGAGACGTCCCTGGCCTGACCGTGGCGGTCCAGTCGACCGTTACGCTGTTCCAGGCGCGAAGGGTTCCAAGGCACGTCGAAGTGGAGCAAGTGTCGAGCGGTTTCCTGAAGGTTCAGTCCTTCCGAAGCTGCGTCGGTTGCGATTAGCACACGGACGGGGTCATCGGGGTCATTGAAGGCGGCCCTGATTTCGTCCCTCTCCGCCTGGTCCATGCCGCCGTAAAGGACCCTGATGCAGCCCTTGTCGTTGGGGAATCGCTCCAGGAGGCGTCGTTCAAGGTAATCCAGTGTCGTCTTGTACTCGGTGAAGACTATCAGCCTCTCGTCCGGAAGCCACTTCCGGTCTCTGCGTAGCAGGGAGTTCACGACTTCGATCAGTCGGTCGAATCTGCTGTCGTGGAGGGGGTCGCCCGGAAGCTCAGCCTGGGAGACGAGTCGGAGGGAAGAGAGCGCGGAGTCAACCGCGACGAACTCTTCCCTGAGCGCTTCGGAAAGGGGTTTGAGCCAGGCTCCGACAGTGCGGGATGCATGGCGTGTGCGTTCCTCGCGCTCACGGTCGTCGTCCGTGTCCGCCTCCTGGGCGCGTCGTGCAGCGGTTACGTCGGAGAGTTCTGCAGCCTCGTCTTCCGCGAAGCCCTTCTTGAACCGCATCCAGGACTCGGCAAAGGAGTAGGGGCATGAGAGGAGACGCTTGCTCAAGACCTCCACGGCGAAGGAACCCGCGAGTTTCTCAGACTTGCTGCCTTTGGAGATGGCTGTCTTCACGGCCTTCCGGAAGGTACTGACAGCCTGCGAGAGTTGCTTCTCCTCCCTGGAGAAGAAGAGCGGTACAGGCTTGAGGTGTCTCTCGGCAAAACGGCGGGGTCTGTTCAGACGGTCATCGAGGGCACTGATCTCCCGCTTGAGGCGACGGACCATCACGTCCTCGATGCGCCGCTTTTCGGGCTCGCTGAACTCTGGCACCTGGGTGAATCGTACCGGATCGAGGAGCTCGAGAAGCCCCGAAAAACACCGAGTATGTCCGTTGTGGGGTGTTGCCGTCAGGAACAGCTTGTGCTCGAAGTAAGGGGTGATAGCCCGGAGCATCTTGGTGAGGTCGCTGTCGTCCCCGAAACCCGCAGGCATGAGATTGTGTGCCTCGTCAACGACAAGAAGATCCCATGGCAGTTGTGCCTGAACGGCTTTCTCGTCTGTGCCCAAACGGCATGTGGAAAGGAACTGCAGAAGAATGTCAGCCTGTCGGAGGTAGTGGTAGGAACAGACGATCCGGGGGAAGGTGCGCCAGGGGTTGGCATCGAGCCCAAGACGTTTCCTGAGGGAGTGGGTCTCCTCGCGGTCGATGATGTCCAGTGAGAGTGAGAACTTGTCGTGCATCTCCTGCTGCCACTGGTTGCGAAGGGAGGCAGGACATATGACGAGTACTCGTCTGATTCGGCGACGAAGTATCAGCTCCTGCAGAATGAGACCGGCCTCAACGGTTTTCCCAAGTCCCACGTCATCCGCGAGCAGGAGGGATATCCGAGGCATCTTCAGGGCTTTCAGCAGAGGAACGATCTGGAAGTCGTCAGTCTGTATGGCCCCGTGGAAGGGTGAGGCCACAGGAAGCTCCGCGAGCTTGTCTGGGAATTCGGGCTCGACGAAGGGGGTCAGTGCGCTCCACCGTGTGGCTCTGACGAGGGCGTCGAAGTCCTCGTGAGCCATTGGACCTTCCTTGGGAATCTCAGGCAGTGCAGTGGGCTCAAGAAGACGGGCTCCCAGGTTTGCTTCAATCTCCCAGACCACAGAATCCTCGGGCACTCCCTCAGGGTCTGCGTACTCAACTCGGACCAAGTGAAGGTCGCCTTCATTTGGGTCGGAGAATGGAGTTACGGACACAACTGTGCCGCAGCGATTCCTGAGGATTGCCATCATGCCGACGCGGGGGAGGGAAGAATGTTGATTCAAGGCTTATTCCTCATCGTCTGTGCTGCGCGAGTAGTAGCATCTCCCGCCAGTAATCCACCACTTTATTGGGGGTTTGCGGCGGAGCCTCTTAGCAGCCTTATCGACCGCAATTGAACACTTCTTGAGAACTTTTCCTATCCAGGTGAGGTCGAAGTAAATCTGGTAAGAAGATGGCTCAAGAGGATTCTCGGATATGTTAGAATCTCTGCGCGAGTATGGTTGATAAAACACACCTGGTTCTAAATACAGCCAAGATGGCCTGTGTACCCTAACTCTGTCGCCAGGCTTGAATTCGTGGGAGTAGCTGCATCGGAGCTCCTCGTACAGCAGGTTGGCATAGGAGTGTTTTCGGACCTCAATACGGCAGGGGGCTCCTAATAGCTTCTCTACATCCTTCTCCGAGAGGTCGACTATGTCGCCGCGGGGTATGGATCCCAAGGGAATACAACTGTCGAAATGTGATTTCAGTGTTGAGGCGAGATCAGTCTTTCCGTTGGACTCGAAGTGTTTCATCAGAAGTGGAACACTGATGGTGCGAGTTTCCGGAGCATAGTCAACGAGAAGCTGGTTGAAACGGCAACGGTCGAGACTTTTACCCGGCCAACACTGAGAGGCCAAAGCGCTAATCACAGCGGTTAGTACGAGGATAGCATCGCCGTAGGTTATTTTGTTATCTGCGTGGAGTTCGGTGAAGGTGGAAATCTTGCGCTCGGCCAGTTCCAATCTCCAGGATTCCGACACGTCCATCCATCTCGTTGAATAGGTGAATTGCTCGAAGTAACAGAACACGAGAATACGACGTTGCCCAGTATAGGTCAAGGAAACCAGATGAATGAAGTTGCATTATTTACATTTTGCAAGAAAGCTGTATTGCTGTATAATTGGCATGCTGTAAAGATGGATAGATGGATTTACTTCTCAAAGGAGAGAGCATGAAAAGTGCTGAAGAGGGGAGGCTCAGAAGCCTGACTATCAGGATTCCGGAAGAGCTGCACCGAGAGCTGAAGGTCAAGGCAGCGGAGCAGGGGAAGAGCATGGCCTTTGTCGTCGAGCGTCTGATCAAGGCGTTCCTGCAATCGCAAGACCCCCAAAGGCTGTTTGAACTTGATTTAAAGTAGCGGATGCGTGCAGTCCTCGAGGAAAGCACCGACCGACGCTGGACCGCTTATAGTTCCATTGATGGAATGCTTGAAGAGAGAGGTCGTGGCGATGGAACTGAAGGATTTGCAGAAGCTTGCCGAGACAGACCCGGAAGGGTTTCGTGAGTGGGCGATGACTGCAGTTGGAGCCCCGGTGACGACGCTGGACGAACTGGAAAGAACCGGCATTGATGGCAGAATCACTTTCCAAGGAAACACAGAAGGAGCCCTCCTCGAGACAGTGGTCCTCAGGGTTGTTCCAAGAAAGACCAAGACCTCGCACGTCAGAGACCTCAGGGGCGCTATGGAGCAGGAAAAGACTGCTCTGGGGGCTCTGGTGACGATGGATGAACCCACGGAGAGTATTCTTGCTGAAGCCGCCGAATCCGGGTTCTACGAGCACTCGTCAACAGGGGAGCAGTATCCGAGAGTCCAGGTCATCCGTGCCATTGACCTAATCGCTGGGGAACCGGTCCAGGTGCCTCGATTGTTTGCACCCCACCCACGGCATCTATGATATTGAACTCAAGGCATTACCGGGTTGAAACAGGGCATGAAGGAGTAGGCTTGCCTGTTCAGAAGACTGTATCTGGCCAGTTCTTCGTCGTCGGAAACCTGATTGAATACAGTGGCCCAACCGCTCCGGGGAGCTTCGTTATCCCAGAGGGTATGGAAATCGTTCCATGGGAGCATCCCCTTCTCTTCTGGCTGACGCTCGATGGCGTGAGGATCGCCGGACCTGCAAGGCGGGAGCTTCTTGAAAGCATCGCCCACGACCTGTGCACGAATCCAGACCGGCAGGAAGACCTGGCGGCGCTGCAGGAGGAAGTGGAGCGTCTCATAGTGACCAGGGCGAAGATGTAGCCCAAACCCAACTGGAAGCTTGACGCACTCGATGGATCCCCTTTAAAACTTCTGCTTCTCGCGAGTACCAGTTGCTCTTCACGGAAGAACCTTGTTTTGCGGCCCTTAAAGGCCATAGACGGGCTATTCTCTTCAGGGTAGTGGTAGAGACAGCCCGCAAGCTTCATAGTGTCCCAGGAGGCTCTATGGAGCTCCTGTGAGGCTTCAGTGAACAGCAGCCGCTCGTGGGCAGCATCACTTCCTCAGTATTGGGATTCCCGACTGCATCCGTCCAGTTGATATGTGAAACATGACCCGACCAGAGGATTTCAGGAGCGGTTTCATCCTGAGCATCGCCGGTCCGAACTCGAGCTTTGTGGCAATCTAATTGCGTCATCGGGCTCTTGCTTTTTGCGAAGAAAGCTCTCAGAATAGCTTATAGGAATGTATATTCTAACAAGCTATTTGGAGGCAACAGAAATGATAGAAAAACACAGCGATCGAGCCGACCCAGACGATGAGTCCTCACAGGCTCAATATCTCAAAACAGTTCAGGCGATGAACGGTGGAGGAATCTCTGTTCCAGTCGTTCCGGAGAATCCAGCGGCACTGTACCTGATGGGACTGAGAAGCGAGAGTGGTCGCTACCAGATGATGAGGAAACTGGACAAGGTTGCAATGCTCGTTGGCAGGTGCTCGTGGAAAGAATTCCCGTGGAGCAGACTCACCCCCGAGATAGTGACCGCCCTGGTGACTAAGCTCGCCGGAGAGCACAAGCCTGCCTACGTGAACGCGATTCTGGCAGCGATAAGGGGTGTAGTGGAGTGCGCCTTCGACAAGGGGCAGATGAACGCGGAGACTTACCGGCTCATCCGGAAGGTGAAGGCTGTCAGGGGAGTATCCACGGAACCGGCAGGTCGCTACGTCAACGGTGGCGAGAGGGGCGCACTGATGGAAGTGTGCCTCAAGGATTCGTCCCCGGTAGGGAGAAGGGACGCCGCCGTTCTTGCCTGCGCTTACCCAGGAGGCCTCCGACGTGGGGAGATCGCCTCGCTGACTCGCGAGGCAATCACGGACGACGGTGAGATCATCAGCATCAAGGTCATGGGGAAGGGCAGGAAAGAGCGCGTCGTCTTCGTGGGAAACGGAGGGGCCGACGCTATCAGGGACTGGCTGGTATGTCGTGGAGATGCACCGGGAACTCTGTTCTGGGCTGGAAGGCGGGGAGGCCACCTGGTCGAGGGACAGGGGATTAGTTCCCAGAGCCTAAACGAAATCATGAAACGCCGGGCAAGAGAAGCCGGCGTGATGGACTTGGTCACCCACGACCTCCGCAGGACGACTGCGAGCGACCTGTTGGACATCACCGATGCGGTGACCGTGGCGGGCCACCTTGGCCATGCCAGCACGAACACCACCGCCAAGTACGACCGCCGAGGAGAGAGGGCCCGGAAGAAGGCTGCACAAGAGTTGCACATTCCGTACTCGCGCCGGAGAGAATGACTTTTCAAGTGTATTGACAGGCATCTTACATAAGCCACTCTTGTGAGAATTGATCTAGGAGACCTATTTCAAAGAGAAACACATGTGAGCGGTGTTTTACTGCATCCGAAGCCAGGTTGCTTAGAACCTCCTTGAAGCGGAATAGTTAAGATGCAGGACAATCCGGTTCCATTACGTGTTTTGGCTGTGCAACGCAGGAAAGAATAGTAGCTGTACCGCAGCTCGCTCTACCCGAGCATACGAATAACCGTATTGACTCTATGTAACCGTAGGACTATTCTTCTGAAAGGTTACAAGCTTGGTTAAGAAGCTACAGTATACTAGAATGACTCCTCACCTCTTGTCGCAAAACAATCCCTAAGGAGGCGAATTCGAGTGATTATTACGGAAAACGAACTTGATGAATGGGTTCGCGGCAATGCGCGAGACGCCCAGGGTGTAATAGTTGACCTTGTATGGCGACTGGTTGCTGCGTCGTGTTCTAAACCGAAGGAGCGTCGCTTTCCTCTTAGTGACAGTATTGGCCAACACGGCCCGGATGGAATTTTGGATGTGGATCTCGCTTTTGATCCATTCGTACCGGAGGGGCGGTCATTTTGGGAGATAGGTACTGGCCTGAAAGCTTGTGTCAAGGCAACCTCCGATTACAACGACCTAGTGTCAGCAATTCCAGGAGCCACTCGGCATGAGTCCACATTTGTATTCGTTACACCTTTGTCGGGCAGGAGAGACTGGGAGAATACATGGAAGGAAGAAGCGCAAGAACTGTGGCTTGAAGAGCACCGAGCTAGACGCGAATGGCGGGACGTTCGCGTAATTGACGGAACGAAGCTCATTGATTGGATTCATCAATTTCCAGCAGTTGAGCTTTGGCTTGAGCAGAAAACCACAGGCTTGCCGACTCTGCAGATCGAAACACCGGAGCAGCGCTGGAATCTGATTCGCACGATCGGTGAGCCACCACCCCTAACCCCGAAGCTTTTTCTTACCGCGAGGGGCGACGCCTGCGCAAGGCTCAGAGACGTTATTGCGGGAACTACGGTCCAACTTAAACTGAAAACTCGGTTTCCCAGTCATGTAGCCGACTTCGTTTCCGCGTACCTAGCCGATTTAGACGCCGAGAATCGCGTTGATGCAGCGGGTCGCTGTCTCATTGTATCTGGCGTCGATGAATGGAACGCTCTCTCATCTCACAGAGAGAAGTTCATTTTAATTGCTGATTCGGAACTTGATATGAGCGGAGAGACGGGTACGAAGCTAATACAAAAAGCCCGAAGGAACGGTCATGCTGTCATATTTGGTGGCCCTATTGGTGGCATACCCGATCCTGCGAGCGTGTTACTACGAGCGCCGCAACCTCATGAGATTAGAGAGGCGCTAGAGCTGGCAGGGTACAGCGAAGAACGAGCTCGCACCTTAGCACTGAAAAGCGGTGGTAACCTTGGCTCGCTTCTCAGATGCCTTCAAAACCTCTCGTTGATGCCCGAATGGGCTGAGAGCACTGTCAGCGCTGAACTTGCAATCGCAGCAATGCTGGGATCCTGGTCTGAAGAATCGACAGCAGACTGCGCTATTGCGGAGGAACTGTTGGGAAAAACCTACGGGGAGTGGATCGGGAGGATGCGTGAAGTCTCGCTTCGCTCGGGCACTCCCCTAACTATGCGTGACGGGAGTTGGCGATTCACAGCTCGTTATGAGGGTTGGTACGCGCTGGGGCCGAAAATCTTTGACGAGCATTTGCAGCGTTTACAGAGCGTTGTAACTTATGTCTTAGCTGAGCGGGATCCCCAGTTCGAGCTACCCAAAGATGAACGATATGCTTCCATCATTCACGGTAAAGTCTTAGCCCATTCAAAACTCTTGCGGAAAGGCCTCGCAGAGTCATTAGCGTTGCTTGGAAGCCATCCCAGAGCGCTTACCTCGTGCACCCGAAACAGGGCTCAGGAGACTGCAGTTTTGGCTGTTCGCAAGATACTTGCCGAAGCCGACTGGGAGCGTTGGGCCAGTCTCAATAACTTGCTTCCTCTTTTCGCGGAAGCAGCCCCTGGTGAATTCCTTAGCGCCGTTGAGGCGGCACTCGCCCAACAACCGTGCCCGTTCGATAGGGTGTTTGCCGAAGAAGGTGATGGTTTTATGGGATACACCTACATGAGCGGCTTACTCTGGGCTTTGGAGACATTAGCGTGGGACCCAGATCACTTGATACGTGTGGTGATCTGCTTAGGAGAACTAGCCGAAATCGACCCTGGTGGACCCTGGTCAAATCGTCCAGCTAACTCATTAACCACCATACTCATGCCATGGTTTCCTCAGACATGCGCGCCTGTTTGCAAGCGTAAGGCAGCTGTATCAGCTCTTCTCTCAGAGGTCCCAGAGATAGGGTGGAATCTGGTGATGAGTCTGCTCCCAGATTTGAATAGAATGTCATCTGGTACTCGCAGGCCAGCATGGCGTGATACGATTCCAGAAGATTGGTCGACGGGTTTCAATCGTCACGAGTTTAGGGAGCAGGTTGAGCAATACTCGGAGATGGCAGTCGCAGCTGCAAAGAACGACCGCAAAAGACTTGTTGAGTTAATCGATCATATTGCGAAGTTGCATTCAACCGCACGAGAGCAGTTGCTGGACCATCTCGGGTCCGATCCCGTTGTCAATTTGCCGGAATGCGAGAGGTTAAATCTGTGGAATGCGTTGGTAGATTTGGTTACCAAGCATAGGAAGTTTTTTGACGCAGTGTGGGCAATGAATCCAGAACAGATTGCGAGGATTGCCACTGTCGCTGAACTACTTGCACCGAACTCGCCGACATTCAGTCATCAACGCCTTTTTAGCGAACGTGATTATGACCTATACGAAGCGAGGGACAATTTTGAGGATCAACGACATGAGCTTGAGTTCCGACGTCAACGCGCCGTAATGGAAGTGGAGCGTACAGGCGTGCAATCGGTTCTGGCGTTTGCGGTTTCTGTCGAATCTCCTTGGCGCGTTGGAATCGCTTACGGGGTTGTTGCACAGCCGGAGATTGACGTTGTGGTGTTACCGGACTTGCTGGAATCCGAGCATAAACAGCTTTGTCTGTTCGTTAGTGGGTTTGTGTGGAGCAGGTATCGCAATGGAGGTTTGCAGTGGGTCGATGGCATCGACACGTCGAGATGGAGTTTGTCTCAGATCGGGCAGCTCTTTTCCTTCTTGCCCTTTAACACTGCCATATGGGAACGCTCAGCGCGTCTTCTTGGGGCGGATGAGGGTGCGTACTGGACCAAGACAAGTGCGAATCCATTTGAAGCCGATAACGGGCTCGAGAGAGCAATTGTCGCACTTACTAAGCATGGGCGCCCAATCGCTGCTTTGAAGTGTATCCACAAGATGCTCAGTGACAAGAAGCCTTTCCACCCAGAAGATGCTGTTCGGGCGCTGCTCGCAGCGTTGGAGTCGACCGAGAACAAGCACTCAATGGATGAATACGAGCTTGCAGAAATAATCAAGGCTTTGCAGCATGACCCAGCGACAAAGTCTAATGACCTTCTCCAAGTTGAATGGGCATACCTGCCAATACTCAACCAAAATACTGATTCTTCACCGAAACTGCTTGAGCAACGCCTATTAAGGGAGCCAGCTTTCTTCTGTGAAGTAATTCGGCTTGTTTACAAACCAGAGAAAAATGAACACCCATCAGAAGAGCCAACTAAGGAGAGGGCAGAGGTAGCCGCAAACGCCTATCATCTATTGAACGGTTGGCGGACCCCGCCTGGTTTTCAGTCTGGTGGCTCATACGATGGTGAAGCTCTTAACCGGTGGCTTGAAGCGGTGAAGAGAGAGTGTGCGGAAACAGGCCATCTCGAGATCGCAATGACGATAGTTGGTCACTCCCTAATCCATGCTCCATCAGATTCAAGCGGATTGTGGATACATCGCTCCGTAGCTGCAGCACTCGACGCAAGAGATGCGGAGGACATGCGAAATGGTTTTATTACGGAGTTGTACAACTCTCGAGGCGCACATATAATTGATTCCACGGGGACCTCGGAACGAGAACTCGCGACCAAGTATCGTGCGCAAGCAGAAGAAGTCGAGAGTGCTGGGTACATCAGATTAGCGACGAACCTTCGCGAGTTGGCGGCTTCATACGAACGTGAGGGGGATAGTGTGGCATCCCGAGAGCGCTTCGATGAATAGTGTTGGCATGATATCCGGTCCCAGTGGATGGGACTTTGTCACTGCTGAGCTGGACCTTTCGACAAGAGGAGGATAATCCGATGAATAGCGGTATAATTCGGCTTTATGGTCTGCTGTTGAGTAACGCTCGCATACATCATCAGTTTCAGGAATTTGGTTTCGAGTACATAGTCAATCCTGATACAGGCGAGTTGCATCGGGTATCACCCGACTCTTTCTTGGGATCACATAACCTCGCTTTTGCAGATCTGGAGAACTTCATAGGTTTGACAAATGTTGGTCTGATCCCTCTGCACCTTCTTTCGGATGGAACGCTAGTACCTGTTTATGACATCTATACCGGCAACCTGATCGGGAGCTACGTAATCAACAAATGCGCACACTGCTTCCCGTGAGAACGGAAGAAGGCGAACACGAGCATGCAGTATGACAGCCATTCCGCTGGCTTCGCAAGATGAAAAGCCTTTGTATTATCGTATAATCACTAATATAGAGGGACTGCTTCCTATTGAACCGAAAAAATGTTCAGGCAGTATTCGGGAGGCGACGGATTGCACTATCTATGAAGGGTTTCATCTATTCGTCGTAGATCTGAACAAGTGAGAAGTCAGCACTGGCTGCCTGAAAACCTCCTTGTGAAGCTTCAGGCAAGACCAGTTAATCCCTACCTGCCAATACTTGATGTGACAGTTTCCTGACCTGAAACTTGAGAGAAAGGACGGACAGGCTTTCTTCCAATGGAGTTGTAGTACATAAGGGATCGGAATAAGCCTCCCCGCATTCCTGATTCCGTGGCTGTTGAGAAACCGAAACGATGGACGACTGCGAGCGACCTGTTGGACATCACCGATGCCGTGATTGTTGCAGGCCATCTCGGCCACGCCAGTACGAACACCACGGTAAAGTATGACCGCCGAGGAGAGAGGGCCAGGAAGAAAGCGGCACAGGAGTTGCACATTCCGTACATCCGGAGGGATTGAGGCGGGTTGGGTTAAGTGATGGGTTTCTAGAGGGAAAAAAGCAACCGTCTATGCGCAGTATGGTTTGGGAAACCCTGAGGTTATGCTGCATCTTGCCATACCTAACAGAGGAGCATTATTGACTAAGGGTAACCTGCTGGGTATTCTCATGTTAGGTTATCGGGCATCTGGGTTAACTGCTGGAGCGTGATCATGGCAAAGCAAGAAATGGGGACAAAATGAGACTGATACAAGAATGTTTGCTTGTTCTACTGCAGCTCACTTTGGTGTCTAGCGTTTTTGCGATGACTCACAGGCTCGATGGAATTGGTCATATTAATGAAGATTTACATGATGTAATGGCAGAAAAGTGTTTCCTTGAGGTTGAGCTCTACGAAAACAACCTGTACGATGTCGCTATATCGAATGCAAATGGCGAGATGATCTACTTCTATAGTGATTACACATACAATACATGTGAAATATCATACCAAAAATTCATCCTTGATGACTTACTTGGCTGTATGATTATGATAACGGTAGCAAGTGGAGGTAACTACAACCCTTATGAATCCTTTCTCGTGTTTGTTGCCGAGGATCATGCTATCTATTGCTCTGAAACTCCCAAAGATTGGCGTGAGGAAGGTGCAGGTCCTTACTATCCAAACATGCTAGATGTCAATGAGGATTCCATTTACGATCACTTTGCTTCGCCAAGATACCTCTTCTATATCCCGGATGCTCCCTATGGTGTTAACAGACAACTCTATTTGGATCAGGCAAGACGTCCATATATTGATTCTCGAGGCATGATTTCTTGTAGAGATAACACTCTCGAGGTATTGTGTAACCCTGAAGCACAGCAGCATAGAGAAGCGTGGATTGACACAATGTCTGAATGGCTTGCAGAATCAGTTGAGTTATGTCAAACCTATCCGTCTCTGCATGAAGTTAGAGGGACAGTATGGGCGTTGAGGGAAGCTTTAAGCAACAATAACGTCCAGCGATTTACTGAACTGTATAGTGAAGTAATTCCATACCCATGATGCAGATGTATATCAGAGCCAAACACCTCTGAGTAGCGTTCGTATTGGTATGTTGTACATATATTATTTTGATATCACTAAATCAAGACAGATCATAAAAAACCTGATACTCGTTGATGAATCTCGCCCGCTAATGGGCTAATCCTTGCATGGAAGAATTAATGACAAAGGTTAGGATTTTCGACAATGCGCTAATCAAAGAGGCCATGCACCTGGCGGCATTTTCCGGGTCGCATTTGGACCTGCGGTTACTTGATGCAGTGGTTAGGAATCCGTATGGACGTGTCATTCTGAAAACAGGTGATCTAGAAATCTACACAGAAGCTCTTCAGAAGCTCACTGGAAGCGAGCGATTGGTAAGGCTGTTCAAGGAGGAAATAGAGCGAAAGATCTCGGCGTACTTTGAAAGTGCCCCCGGGTTCGAGGATTTTCGTATCAAGAGCAGGGAGTTGTTCGGCAACCTACTGCAAAACTATCAGAAGGTCTCAGCGGAGATGCTCTGGGATTTGGCTGATTGGATGATGGATGCCTCCCTGGAGGCCCTGTGGAAGGCGCTACCCGATCGGAAGAACGCTCCAAGCGTAAAAGAGCTTCCTACAGTAATTGCGTCATCGTTTGAAACCATACGGATGTTTGGACTTCCGTTGGCTATTGCTGCAAGTGCTTCTAGAATGCAGACAGAGAAAAACATAGAGGAGAAGAGGAAAAGATTCAGCGCAAAAGCAAACGACGTGATAAATGCCATCGCAGCGATGTTTCCGAATATGCTACCAAACAGGGAGGTATGGAGGAAAATCCGAAATAGCGAGCATCACTCAATGACTACCTACGACCCCCAAACAGCCAGTTTTACCTTCCGGTCCGTAAACGACATGTCTGAGATCAAAATGGAAGCATCTGTGGTTGAGAAATTCACAGCAGAAGTCGCCCTCTCCGTTATGTCAATAGCCGAGGTAGTGTATGCCTATTTTGTCCTGGGAGGAATTCCTCTCTTGATACATCTCCATCAAAACGAGCCAGTTCGATTGGTAGATCTCTCGAACCGATTCGGTGCTGCAATGGAAAGACAGAGCGCAATCCGAACGGGCTACTCAGTAGCAATAAGTCCAGATGGACTTAGGGAAATCATAGACGAGGTCATCCAGCAGAGAGAGTAAACCACTCCTTGTTGGACCTTCCCAAGCTTGAGATCGAAAGGGTTCTGGCGATGGGGGATTACTGGGAGAGGAGGTTGGTGACGGAGAGAAGATTAAGAAAACAGTCTTCACTCATTCCAAGGTCACTCTAACAAATGTCCTCTAAACGGGGAAGCCTACGCACGGGCTACAACATCTACTTCGGGGAAAGCCCTGATGAGGATGCAACGACCTGCTCATTGAATTGCCTTTTTAAGAAAGCACTGCACGGCACCTGCAAGGTGGTAAGCCATGGCGCACGGCACACCATTGCATGTCATCTTAAACTTCGCCGAAAGCGATATGTCGTCAGGAAAGATGTATTCATCCGGCACGGACTGTATCCTCAGCGCTTCGCGAACAGACAAGCGCCTGGCTTTCCAAGGGTGCAAATGAACTTCTCGGTTCCCATACCAAGCTGTCGGGCTGAAGCGGTACCGGTGAAGCCTTTTGAACGACTTGCCTGAAACATCGCCTTCCTTGATCTCCTTGAACTTGCTGGAATACGGATTGAACCAATCTTTCCCGTTAGCAATCTTCTCTGGGTCACCATTGCCAAGAAGCGCCGGATATACTGTTAGCTCTATTGGGATTTCGTCTGGCTTTGAAGGCTGTTTGCCGAAGGCAACCACTTTCGGCCACGCGAGAAGCTTCACTCCTTGGTAGGACTTGACTTCCGGCCACATTAACCAGTCTTTCTCATCTACGGCAAGTTCCCGTTCAATAGCGCACTCGGCTAACGGCTTCTTAAAGCCAACCACAAAAAGCCTCTCGCGATTCTGTGGCACACCGAATTCAAGTGCATTGAGAATCTTGTAATCGACTGCAAAACCGTGTTCACGCAACTGCTGAATCTTGCGTTCTAGGAATTCACGGTGCTTTCGGAAGCGGTAAAGTCCAGACACGTTTTCGATCACAAAGAATGACGGTCTCAAGTTGCAGAGCATGTCAACAAATGTACTTGTTAGTTTGCCGTTGGAGCCATCACCTCCGGCATGCGTGCCACCCCTGCTGAAATCTGGGCAGGGTGGGCCTCCGATAACCCCAAAAATAGTCGGCCGAAGGCCAGAAAATGCCTCCTCTAGCACCTGACTGGCTGACAAGTCGCAAACGCTGCCGTTGTTGGCAATCTTGGCTTTCACACGACATTTCTTGCCCAAAGAGGATAGCCACGACGACATTCCGTGTTCGTATCCCTTGACAAACGCAGGGTTATTCTCGTTAGTCCAACAGACATTAAATCCTGCCTGCTCAAACCCAAGGTCGAAAAAGCCTGCTCCAGTAAAAAAGGACAGAATTGGAACAGCCATCTAGTCCTCCGAGGTTCGATTGAAGAATCCAACATCGGGGTTATCAAAGGGGCCGATAACGAGGCCTCTGTCGAGAAGTCGGTTGAACTCCTCACATGCTGTCTCCGGCACGAGGCAGCAGCCATGGCAGGCGGCAAGATTCAACGAATCTGGTCCTTGGCCACCACTCTGACCCATCTCCATGCAAACAGGATCGGCGGAACACCATTGCGCTCCTGCGAGCGCGCGGGTCAGAAGCGGCTCTAGCCGCACTGGCCTGCCCATTCGTACTAGCCCTCCTAGCGTACCCTCGGAATCGCCAGCAGCGGTGTATATCAGGATACCCGCCATTGGGGCATTGGGATTCTGTGAAACGTAGAGCCGCTCTCTGAGTGACGCCGTACTATACCCGCACTCATAGGTGAGGCGGTTGATGAGCAGATGCGCGAGCGTGTGCAGCAGAATGAACCGCGGGCCTATGTTACGGTCACGGAGATGACGTGCCTGCCGCATTGCGAGGTATCTCACAAGAAGCGGAGCAACACGGTTCTGGACATCTAGTGATGCTTCCCACTTCTGCAACCGATCCTCGTTGAGGGTAAGGAAAATTCCTTCGCCGAATACTTTATAAGCCGGAAGCCATATCTCATCCGACGGATTAAGGCGCAGCTTTGCTTGCAGACTGGCGAGGTCATGATCTGCATCGGCATAGACTCGCGAGAACCCTGTGAGCACACGCGTTTCGCGCAGTTTATGAACGAGTGTGACGTGCGAGAAGAAACGTGAAAACTCAGGAGCATACTTCGCGAGATCGGCGGGTTTCAAAACGAGTTGGTCAGAGTCGGAAGCTGTAATTAATGTGTCGTACTCTTGCCGCCTGAATCCCGTCTCGGCGTCATCCCCCAGCGTTTGTTGCTGCCGTTGTTGTCCACCTCCGCTATACACTGTTTCGATGGCTCGCTCAAGCTGATGGTCCGTGTACCAGTGGACCAGTTCGCGATATTGCGACCGCAAGTTCTCCGGCGTGGGAACTATCCCGGCACCCCGCAGAATTTCAACGAATGTGCTGATTGGTGGTTGTTCCAGCAGCGAAATAGCCTCGGCAATAGTTGAGTCTTCGCTACGCGGGAGGTAGATAGAATTGTGGATTTGCGCGAAATAAACATTGGCGGCACTGCGGAGTGTGCCTCTTAGCGGCCTGTTGCACCCTTCCCCATCCTCGGTGCCGAGCCAGGGGCGATGGCCAGTGCATAAGTATTGTGCTCCGTTGCTGTCTAGCAGGCGACTCAGGTCTGTGTCGTTGCCGTCAGGACGGGCATTGGTTATACCGGCAAGCGTTCGCTTGGGGCCGCCGTCTACTTGCACCTTCTGCCCAGCTAGCGTCATCCCGCCAGTCGAGATCAGACGCATAGGTGGCAGGTTCTGCGGCGGATTCGCAGTCCTGTAGACCCACTCAACCCAAGGGAAGTCTTGTATGTGACCCGCATCGCACATGGCAACGAAGGGAACCTGGACCATGTACCTTGTCCAACCTTTCGCTTCACATTCTGTGCACTTGATTCGCCCCCTTGTCACCAGAGGGACTCGGCGCATCAACCCGCAGCGGGTGCAATAGTGCCACTGGGGAAACCGGAGGAACGGTACAGTGAGATAGCTGTTGACTGGCGTAGCGTGGCGGTGCACCCGCCTGTGGTCGGGAGGAAGGTAAAAACGGGCGACATTGAGGCGCGCAGCAAGTCGCCACTCATCGACCTGATATTCCCGCATGTCAATGTTCTCGGTGTCGCCTGATTCGTGCTTAAACCAGTGGTCAAGTCCACAGCATATGACGGAGACGCCATCAGGTAAAATCATCATCGCACCAGGGCCAAAAGGCGTGATGAGTTGACCGCGCCGCACGGGTCCTCTAGGCATCATCGGCCTCCTCTGCTTCAAGCATGTAAAGCTGCGTGATTTCGACCTGGCACTCGGCATCCACATTGCGCAACGACTGAGGTGTCGCCCACGAGACGCGGGTCTGCTCTGGAGTAACATATGCTCCTGCTGGTCTCAAGAGGGGCACGTCTTCGGCGTGTATGTCACCACTCCATTTCAGCCGTTGCCACCGCTGCCACTCATCACTGCGTCGCTGGATGATTCGGCGAAGCGCTGCGAGTTCATCGGGGTCAACGACCGCTGCCCGTTGGTCGAGGATGTGTGATACGGTGGCAACCAGGGATTCCGGATAAGGATATGGGCACTCAGCCTGATCGCAGTCCCCGAGTTGCCTCACATAGCTTGCAATGACGGCGTGGACCGCGCGGTCGAGCGCTGGCCGGGAGAATGGCGTCACACTAGTCGGTTCCACTTGAGCGTACAGCCGTTCGTGGTAGCTGCGGAACTTCTCGAAATGAGAGCGATCCCGGGGTTTCGAGGCGGTGTAGATCGTTACCACAAGCCCAGGTCGATCCGATTTGCGGCCAACGCGCCCCGTCACTTGAATGTACTGTGAGGTTGTTTTCGGCTGGCCGACAACCGCCATTAGTGATAGTCGATCAATATCGACCCCAACCTCTATAATATTTGATGCCAGGCAAACATCGACGGCTTGCCCTTGCTGAGAGTCCGTGGGCACTTCAAGGGCAGAAATAGCCTTCGGCACCTCGTCACCCGGCAAGCGACCGGTCAGTTCGAGGATTTTCCTTAGTTGCCGAACTTCCTTGAAACTGATGCCCAACCTCTGCCTGAGGGCGCCCTTGAGTAAATCGGGGATATCGGACTGGAAAAGCGTGAGCGTTGTCCCAAGTTCGCGCAAACTGTTGAAGAATAAGAGTAACGTCCACCACGGATCACGGTCGGCAGCGGTCATTGACTGCGTGGCCTGGAGTAGGGCTGAAAACGTGCGGACCTGTACAGTCTGGAGTGACCCGAGGCCAGGCGCATGGACACCGACATATATACGTCCTCTATCAAGTGAGCCATCCGGCCGCTTGGAGACTCTTGCGAAGAACGAATCGTCGGCGTCCAGACCGGGCGGAGGGAAGAGGCAGGTGCGATCCCGAGCATAGAGGCCCTGAACTTGATCTTCGTAACTGCGGATGGTTGCCGTGGAACTGACTATTTTCGGCTTGACTTCCTGGCTACCCCGCCTGTCAGTGCATAGTTCCTCGATGATCGGTTCGTAGAGACCGACCATCGACCCGAGCGGACCGGATATAAGGTGCAACTCATCCTGAATGATGAGGCCAGGTGGTGAGTAGGCTCGCGTCCCATCTTCGGCAATACCAAACAGCGAACGAGCCTGCGGCCTCCAAGCAAGCATGGCAAACTTATCCACGGTGCCGATTACAAGGGAAGGGCTCTTCACGTAGATATCTTCGTCGATGACGTACAGTGGGAGTAAAGCGTGGAAGTCGCAGTGCTGGTCTGGGCAAGTGTAGACAACGGTGCTGTGGCGGCGCTCATATCCTATGACGCGCGGAATGCTGCCCTGGCGGCCACGCACTTGGCCAGCAGTGAGGTTCACCGGCCCCATTTCGGCACCGCACCACGGGCAACGATCAAGGACAAACTTATTCTGTTCTCTCCCATCGCCATTTTGAAGACTGCGAAGGACAGATCGAGCTTCTTCCCGAGTGTTTGGTGTTGTAGTACCCCCAAGCCAGATACCCGTGGAGATTTCGGCGTCGCCCAATTCTCCGGTGCATTGCCGACGAATGTATTCCATCGCGCAGATCAGCCGAGAGGCACGCTGGAACTGCTGCGCAGTGAGCAGGCGGAGTGTGTACCTCATCAACGTCTGTACGCCGGTGTCGGCAGGGTTACGCAGCCTGCGCAAGAAGATGCTGAACGCAGCCAGTCCAAGATAAGCTTCAGTCTTGCCGCCAGCGGTAGGAAACCAGATAAGCTCTACCTGTTCGCGGTCAGCATCTCCTGAATCCGCCGTTGATCGCAGGGAGGCGAGGATGAACGCGATCTGGAAGGCTCTCCATTGGCTTTCTCGCGCACGTTCAGAGCTCAGATCAAGCGGTTCGTAAGGTTCGGCGAATAGGAGTGTCGAGGTATCATGGTCGAATGAGGCAGCGCGGGCTTCCCGTCTTGATCTTATCTGTTGTGTAACCATTGCGAGGTTGGCAAGCCGGAAAGCGCGACAGACCTGCTCATCGCTTTTTAGCAATGCAAGGCCATCGCGCATCCGATAGGCCGCTTCGGAACATTTAGCGATATGGGCTTCGGCAGTCTCACGTAATCGCGCGTCCAAGCCAGGGACGCGATCCCGCTGAGCTGCGATCCACTCCTCGTACGCATTGATAATGTCCTCAAGCTGTTCGGTGCCGTCAGAAGTCGGATCAATTCCAGCCAGCAATCGCATGGAAGCGACAAGTGGCTGGCCGTTGCTTGAGCGGATGTCCGGCGTGGTACTCGGTGTTTCAAAGATAGGCATGCATTCAGCCGTGACACTATCAGCTGATGATGTGGTACTATGGGTCCAGTCTGCTGCGCAGCCGTGGCCTACTGCGAATGTCAGCTTGTCGCGGTACAGTAACTCCTGCGTGCGCTCTTCGCCATCCAGCGGCTCAGTCGTTGGGTAGGGCAGGATGGCTCCGGGGGAACCGGGGGTCAACAGGACATCGATCCGGGATTGGAACAAGGATAGCAAGTCAATTCTACCGCTTATGGGCTGGCGGTTAACCAGGCACACAGTAACGAGATACTCATCTGGTTGGGACCTGTACGGCCTGGCGAAGACTTCTATTCTTATGTCGAGACCCTCGACATTCTCCCGCGATTGGTTACGGGCGTCGACGTAGGTATTGAAGACGGGGAAGTCTTCACGGTGGAAGTGACTCTCAAGCTTCACCGGTGAGCGGAGCCACCATTCGCGATCATAGTACTCAGGGGTAGCTGTTCCCTCTTCAAGTTCTTCCTTTCGCTCCTCCTGGCGGTGCGGGCGAGGGAGAGAAATTATTATCGGACGATACCGCCCACCAGATACTGTGACGACCATCTCCGCACCTTCCGGCAGATGTACCAGCAGACTCACAGCCATACTGCTGGGTTTGTACCTATTGGCTGACGAGAGGTCGAAGTCGTCAGATTCGGCTCCTTGTAGACTGTCTTCAGCACGGTCAACTATTTTTTCGCAATCACGCACAGCAGATTGCGCCAGCGCTTCTCTTGCATTCTCTGGTAGAGGGGACGCAGATTCTTCGTCAGGGCGGGGAATTTGGGCATCAAGTTCGTCGGGAGGGACCTGGGCTTCCATCGGGTACAAGACACCGACACCGTAGCGCTTTATAGGTGAAACGCGCTGGAGAATCTCCTCGCCGGAACCGAGTTGTCGATACGGCCCGTAGGCGGCCTCGGCATCGTCGAAGTGGATGGCCTGTGTGCAGTCAATTTCCTGCCCGAGCGGGCACGGCCCTACGAGTTCCTCGCGGAGAGCCCGCAGTACAACATCACGATTTGCAATATGTGGCACCAGTTACTCTCCTTTCAATCTTGTTTGCTGCTGAGCAGCAATTGGATGATGTCTGGCTTGGCCGTCTCATGCACGATGATGAAGAGTCGCTCCAGAGCCCGAGTTGTCGCAACATAGAAGAGTGACGAGAACATGTCACCATTGACACTTTCGATGTCGGTGACGACGATGGCGGGGGAGTCAAGACCCTTGAAGCTTTGGATGGTGGTATAGCGGATCTGGCCGGTTGAAGCTGACTCGTAAGCAGCGAGCAGGTCGGACCACGGTTCTTCAGTAACACTGGCTGCTGCGCATCGAGTCCCGGCCTTCGGTGAAAGAACAACGATGTCATTGCCGTTGTAGGATTCTTTGAAAAGGCGTTTGAGGGTTTTAGAGAGTTCCTTGCGTTGCTGGGATGGCTTGGCGTAATAACTGATAACTGGCTCGATGTGGTCATCGGGCCGGAGGATGCGCGAGTAGTTCGGTGTAAGGCGACCCAGAAGGTGCGAAAGTGCCGCAACACGGGGGGTATTACGGCAATTTACACGGAGTGACCCCCTGGCAAACTCACCAAACCGTTGATGAATCAACGCCTCGGCTTGCTCGCAATCTTGCCCGTATAGCATCTGCCGCTCGAAGTCGCCGAAAATGCGCCATGAACCATCCGCAAGTCCTCCCTTGAGCACCAAATCCAGTACGTCGAGATACGGTGGGTAAAGCAAGTCCTGCAACTCGTCGGTAACTATGAGGTCGAACCGCCCGGAATCCCTGTGCCCCTCCAGCAACCTGAAAATGGCGGCATCAGGCAACTCGTTCTTCCAGAATGAATCATGCGCTCCTTCAGGAATCTTGAAACCTGCGACTCCTGCCATGTACTGGTGCAGTGTTCCGGCTGTTACCTGGCCGGTGCGAACGAGCTGGTGATCGGATAGCCAATGTCCTAGAAGGCGGTTGAAGCATACGAGCAACACTCTTTTCCCGACATTTGCGGCCCTTCGTGCTGTTTCTAAGGCGAGGATCGTCTTCCCTGTCCCTGCTGGTCCAGTAAAAAGTATGCGCGGGTTATCCTCCATCGTGTCAAGCGCCGCGAATTGCTCCTCGGTGTATGTAAGGATTTCCGCCTGCTTGCGGGTGCGGCGATCATTCACCTTCTCAGTGAACTCGAAGCTTGGCCGAAGAATTCCAGCAATCACAACAGACTGCTGGATACTCGGTAAACGGTCGCTATCACGGAACCACTTGACCGATGGTTGCGCACTTAGATGCGCCCTCGCATTGCGCAGGACACCATTAATCAGTGACGCAAACTTCTGGCTTTTAAACTGGGTTGAATCAACCACTTGCCACGGGTGCCATTCGCCAGAGATGGTCTTGAACTCGATAAATGGGAATGCGACAGCAGACCAGAAGGGAACGCGAGATAGCGACATGTTTTTTTTACTGACTTGCTGCCGGAGGCTGTGCATCGCCTCAGCCGCTTGCTTGAAAGGACCGCGCGGATCGCCCTTCGCAGAAAGGCCGTAGAACCAGAGTCCATCCTTTCGCTCAAGCGAATGGCAAGCTTTCACTTCGAGGCAAAGTACGCCAAGATATGGCACTATGATGACAAAATCAGCCTCGCCGGACACCTGCCGCAGGTGCTGTGCAATGTCAAGCGAGTGGAGAACGATCCAGTCCCGTGTAGCCTCCTCCTGCTTGAGCTTGGCGAAAATCTCCTGCTCACCAGGGCTGGGGCAGGAAACGGGAATGGTAGGAGGGATCATGCGAGCCAGGCCTATTCCTCCGAATCTAGCAGTATGCCGATGTGATCGGCAGGAATCTCGAACTCCTCATTCGAAATGCCCATGATCTGGAAGGCCGAAATTGTGCCGCCATCCTTCTCACCGAGATCGAAGGTCATTTCGCCGTCCCTTTCCAGCGGCATCAGCGAAGAGGTCAAAATCTTATGCAAGAGCATCTTCCGTATAACCTGACCCGCCCTTTTGTGTGCCCGATATATTTCACCCATCGCTGCCCAGAGTTCCTGCGTCCTGTCCGCCAGCCCAGCGAACGCCAGTATCGCTGCAAAAGCCTCTTCATTGCGCGGGTGGATGCATTTTGAGGACATCCAGTAAAAGACATTCGCAGGGCGGACTTCGGATAGATTCAGCATACGAAGGTCGCTGGCTAAGCGTGCGGCAAGTTCACGGCGGGTCAAAGTGCCGAATCGATTTTGCGCTGCGGTAACCAGTCGGTCTTTCCATTCAGCTTGCTGCGAACGCCGTTCTGCCGCCAGGGAACCTAGAATACGGTTGGCAAGCGGGGCGATGAAGTCGCCTCCACCGGATGTTCGCAGCAGCAGATACAGTTCCGGCTCCAGTTCATCTGCGGGTACGCGCCTGAGAATCGAGTTGCCTGTTTCCTTTGTGTCAATAACGAGCGAGGAAGCACCTTCATCGAAAGACACGAAGACAGCACGGTTACCGCTCATGTGGCAAAGCCTGGCCAGTATCGTGTCGTCGTTGATATGGGGTTGACCTCCAGCGATGCGTGAGCCAGCAGTACCGAAATGCGGCAGTGGTGGGAGCAAGTCCATTGGTCGGAGATACGGCATAGTCTTTACGCGTGGGGGTGTCTGGCTTCGAAGCTGCGGCAATGCGCCGACATAGTGCTCGAGGTTTTTTCCTGCTGAGGAGTCCGCGCCATGGAGGAACACTGGCCCGGGTTTCCATGGGTCACGTATCCAGCGGAACGACACTACATGGATTTGCGCTGCGCGTGGGGCAGAGAACACATAGTCGGGAAACCACATGCACGAGCCAATAGCGACAAGCACGTCGCACATCTGAGCTTTTTGCAATTGCCGCGCACTGATAACAGTTGCATTCTGCAATGTGGAGCTGGAAGTAAAGAACTCGGCCACAGCCTGGTTGAAGCGGGGATTGCGGAGCAGAACTGAGAGGCCACCGCTTTGGCCGTGCAAGGATTCCAGCGGCGCAATGAAGGGCGAACCCGTTTCCGCACTCAGGCTTTCCAGCTTCTGCAATAAGCTTGCTAGCGCAGTGTGCGAACCGGGATAGAGTTGCTGGCAAAACCGCACTTGGCGATGCAGAATATCCCAATCAATGCCAGATGCTTCGGCAATGCGGTCAAACGGCAAGGGTGTAGAGCAAAGAGCGAACGCGAGTCTGCGTATTGGACTGAGTACTCGACGCCAGAAATCCTCTTCTACTTCAGAATCCAACGACTGTATAAAAGAGCAGAGCGTACACGAGACATCGGCCAACCCGGCGTGGTCCACCCATTGGCGCGTTATCTCGCACTTAGAAGCGGTCTCGTAAATAGTTGTTGCACTGCCGATTGGGACGAGTCTCATAGGATAGTCTCCCGGAAAGCGAGCACTTCACCTCCAGGGGGTGCGGGACTAAAAGACACAGAAAGTTCGGCGTCCGTGCGATTCTGCGAGAGTCTGGAATTGATAGCGCTGATTGCATCATCGAAATAGAGTTCTGTGCGGTCGAGGATGATTATCTGGTGTCGGCTAGACCACATAGATCCCCACTTGAGGAAGCCAGCTGCGCCGTCGAACACGACTGCCATCTCAATCTTGCTGATTACATCGCCGGATGGTGGACTTGATCCAACGGGAACGAGCGCCGATCGGTAGGATTGCTGACCGCTGACGAAGCGATCCACACGCAGCACATCCTGTAACTGGGCCTCCGCTAGACAGTTCCCCTTGGCATGAATGGATAGCGGGGTTTGCCGGATTTCATATTCGAGTACGTTTTTCTTTCCGACAATGGCGCAAACGAGCTTTGACCGCAAGCCGAGTTGAACAGGGTCGGCATCTCCCAAGAGGCTGTCAACAAACCTGTTTGCGAACCGTTTGTTTTTCGCATTCTGTACCTTGGGCAGTTTGCCGGAGTGCTTGGCAGGCTGAACCTGGAGTGCATGCGGCTCGTCGATTAAATGCGTAAGCCCGCCACCCCTCCTGATGTCCCGGGATTCCACCTGCACCCGTAAACATAGCTTGCCATTGTATTCATCTGGCTCCTGCAAGACGCCCCTCATTACCTTGCGAGGGCTCAATCGGAGGATGACAGGTGTGCCGATGGGAAGATCGAAGAGTTTCTCGAAATGAGCCGCTTCTGACGGGCGATCCCGCTTTGCGGCATCGCTAACAACCAATCCTAAGCTGATGAAAGCGGCACAGTATGCTCTGGTGGGTAATACGATGGCAGTTACGATTCTGCTAGTGGAAAAATCTGCAGATGCGAGCTGTTTGCCAATGCCAATGAAATACTCGGCCCAGTTCGGAAGGGTGTACCACACCCCGGAATCCTCGAAGTGCATGTTGACATGTGCGAGCGTCATCCAACCTTCTTTGCTGTATTCCATGAATGACCAGCCCCCACAATTCCCTCCACTTTTCAAGATAGCCTCGGGAGAGGTTCGGCCACAAATAATGTATGCTTCCATGTCTCGGGAGCAAGGTCTGTTTTGTTACCCCGCTTACATGGGGGTGAAGCGCCCAGGTGGGAGTGTGAAACATGCGTACAGTCAGTCAACCGTTGGGTTCTTTTGGGGCATCTTGATGCCCATGATTCGGGCCTTCTCGGTATTCCCACCGAATGGAGAAGTATTGACGGCCACATCAACTGTGGTAAGCGTGAACTGCCCCAACGCGCTTACAAGTACACCGCCGACCCAGAACACAAAACCCACCATGAAACCTATTAAGGCAGCGGGAATGATGGCCATGATTGTACCGAAAACAGCCCCAATTATGGTTATTAGTATGGCAATTATTACGCCTACAGTTTTTACTAATCTCCCTAAACTAGTCACTGTCTTCGAAAAAAGGTAGGCATCTCGATACCGATTGCCAATCCCAATAACCTCCCCAGTTAAGTGATCTTCTTCCCGAATCGTCGCGATGGGCTCCTGCTGACACCGGCTTTTGATCTCAGCATTGAGGGCACTTCCGGTTTTTTTAGCATTTTCAGCTACGTTCATGGCAGTATACAGAAGTTCCTCCTCTGATTGCTCCCGCCATTTTTCTTCAAGATCTGGCATTTTCATTCTCCCTTTATGAACCCGACAATGACCAATACATCAATATAGCGGAAGTATCATGAGTGCGCCGTTCACAAAAGGTAGACAGTCAGCAGGTTTAGGGATCGTTGTTTCAACGTACGTATTCCTCTTCCAGACATTGGCTTGCAGTATACTCATCCGGCGTTAGACCTCGTAAAGCACTATGAGGTCTTCGTGAGTTGTAGTCCAGACTCCAGATCTCCAGCTTCTCCCGGGCATCCTCCATCGACCAGAAGAGATGGGTGTTAAGACACTCGTCCCGCAGCCGGCCGTTGAAGCTCTCGATCAGCCCATTGTCGACAGGTTTGCCGGGACGAATGAAGTCCAACCGGACACTGTTCTCGTGAGCCCATGAGTCCATCGCCCTCGACTGGAACTCAGTGCCGTTATCCAAAACGCCATCAGGGATTGGCTGGAATGCCGGGGAGATGCACCGGGAACTCTGCTCTGGGCTGGAAGGAGAGGGGGCCACTTGGTCGAAGGGCAGGGCATCAGTTCACAGAGCCTGAACGAGATTATGAAAGACGGGCGATCTCCTTGACATCACCGATGCCGTGACTGTTACAGGCCATCTCGACCACGCCGGTGCAAACACCGCGGCAAAGTACGAACATTGTGGTGAGAGAGTCCGGAAGAAGGTGGCTCAGGAGTTGCATTTACCGTATATCCGGAGAGATTGAGACTGGTAATGGTTGCTTTGGGTGGACCCTGGAAGCTTAGATAAGAAGTGCCCATCTTGCATGGAAGCTGTATAACACAGACATTTGCGATTTTATGCTGCAACTCGCACTGATCTACACGAGTAAAACGAATAACCGCATTGACTGCCGGTAACTTGAGGACTATTCTCATGCAAGGTTATTGGGTAACCGGGATAAACGGTTGCTGTAGAATCATGGTTATACGAAGGAGGACTATCGTGTTTCAGGGAATGACTCCTGGTAATCTTGGAAAAAGGAACTTCAGCTTGCTTGAGCGAGAGAAACTTTCGAGCTACGTCTACGCCCTAAAGGATCCAAGGGACCAAAAAGTATTCTATATCGGACAAGGTAATGGGAATAGACTTTTCGAACACTTCATAGAGGCAGAGAACTACCTGAACAACCCATCAGGCATTCCCAGTTCGAAAATAATGCGGATTCTAGATGTTTGGGTTGCGGAGGAAGATGTTGAATGGCTTATCCTGTCTTCAGGTCACAGCAGTGATGATAAAAATCTTCTTGATTCCATAGAATCGGCTATTATTGACACTCTCTCCAAATCACAGAATGGACCAGCACTAAATGCTGTCTCTGGCCCACACTCTACTTTCCTATCTGAAATCGATTTAGTGCAAATCGATGCTCCTCATATTGATCCAGAAGAAGAATATGGGGCAGTGTTTATCTTTCCTATACATGGGGCGCTCGCCGATGGCGAGAACCTGTACAATGCAACACGAAAGGCATGGAGGGTACCAGAGAAATATCGAAGCTTACATAATGCGATTGCTGTGGGTATAAAAGAATACATTTCGTTAAGTGCCTATTCTATCAAAGAGTGGATTCCTCACAATGAAACGAAGTACGAGTTCAATGGCAAGGAATATCTAGAACTCGAACATATGAACTGGCGGAGGATTATTTCGGATGCGATGGGATACTGGCAAAGAGGGAATTACCTTGTTGTTTCATTTGATGGCAATGGCAGTTTCCGTTTTCTGCGAGGTAACCCTGATAGAGAATGGCGGAGCATCAAAGAATTCGTTCTTGTATGAGATGTAAACAAACGGCTGCAGCGGAATTGCCGATTGGTTGGAGGCTGTCCTAATAGCAATCCGCTGAGCATTAGTGTTAGACAAACTTCGAGGGGGGCTGCATGTGGGACTCTCGAAAAGGGACATTCTGATTGTCGTGAATCGCTACATAGGTGTCAAACAAGGCTACCTCGGGGATTTCTCGTACCGTACACATGCGGAGTTCTACCAAGAACTCGGGCTGGACTTCGACCCCAGCTTGATTGAAGGGACAACCCGGGAGCGCTTCATACAGATCTTAAACAATGCCGACCCAACAACGCAGGCGATTATTCTGCGTGGTGTTCTGGAGAGGTATCCAATCGGTTCGTCCGACTTGCGAACACCAGAGTCATTCGCCAACGTGCAGAACATGATTTCACTATGCGAAGGATCGTCCGTAGTTGTCCCTGACCTTGGGATTACAAGTGACGTCGTTCGGCGAGCGATCAGTGACGCAGAGTCACTTCTCAGAGACGGAGGCCCGACCAGCGCTGTTGACCGAGTGCATACTGTTCTCCACGGCTACCTGAAGGCTGTATGTAACGACGCGAGCATTCAATATATCGACAACGCCTCGATTCTCGACCTCTTCAAACGACTTAGGACGCAACACCCGGGCCTCCAGTCGGTGGGTGAGCACCAAGAGGCAGTCACGAAGGTACTTCGTTCTCTTGGTGCCGTAATGGATGCGCTGAACCCCGCGCGTAATCGGGGCAGCGTCGCCCACCCCAATGAGAATCTGCTTGACCCGGATGAAGCGATGCTGTTTATCAATGCGGCAAGAACGGTTCTCCAGTACCTGAGCGCGAAGTTGGAGTAGGAGGAGTTGTCGAACAAGCGCATCCAGCCGACAGTGTGAGGAATGCTTGTGAAGAGAAGCGCTCAGGCGCGGTTGATGTAGAGCGATAGACATCCTAGATAGTTGATACAACGCCATCACTGATTAGATTGTTCATCGGTAAGGGGAAAGTATGCGGATTGCGCGCCTTACAATTGAGAAGTATCGTGGTATCAGAATGGCAACGATCTTGTTGCCTAAGCACGGAGTGCTAATTGGTGACAATAACACCGGTAAGACGACTATCCTAGAGGCGTTGGACCTTGTCCTTGGACCTGACCGCCTTAATCGACAACCACCCATCGATGAGCATGACTTCTTTCGCGGGGAGTATACTGCCAAACCTGCCACAGTTAGGGCAAACGGCGATCCTGAAGAAAACGCAGAAGCCGTCGTGAAGGAAAACGTTGAGCAAAAGACAGGAGGCGAGGAGGCTCACTCCGAAGTGCCCCGGATTGCGATTGAGGTAACAGTTGCGGATTTGACCGGGGAGCAGAAGGCAAAGTTCGGCGATTACGTCGAGTTCTGGGATTCCATCACGAACACGTTCTACGACCTACCCAATCCCGCTGGGGTCGATCCAGAACACATAACTGAATCGCTCCGCGTCACTTTCCATGGCTGGTACGACGATGAAGAAGACGATTTCAAGGGTCGAACCTTCTATACTCGTAGCCTCACGGAGGGCGATCGGCCTGAGGAATTCTCGAGAAGAGCCAAGCAGACATGCGGCTTCCTATACCTTCGTTCCCTCCGTACAGGCTCCCGCGCACTAAGTCTTGAGCGGGGTAGCCTGCTCGACATCATCCTTCGTTTAAAAGAAGTCAGGCCAAAATTGTGGGAAGATACGCTAGACACCCTGTCGGCAATCTCGGTCGGAAGCGATCCAGACCTCGGCATCTCGCCAGTTCTTAAAAGCATCGATGCTGCTCTAAAGAAGTACGTTCCGAAAGAGTGGGGTGTGGAACCACATCTGAAAGTATCCAACCTGTCCCGAGAGCATCTTCGGAAGGTCATCACGGCGTTCATCGCCACGGGCGAAGGGAATCATGCTGCGCCCTACTATCGGCAAGGGACGGGCACCATCAACATGCTAGTCCTGGCGATGCTGTCTCAGATCGCAGAAGGGAAGCAGAACGTCATCTTTGCCATGGAAGAGCCGGAAACTGCCATTCCGCCCTATGCCCAGAAGCGCATAGTCCATGAAGTCCGCAAGCTAGCGTCGCAGACCCTCTTCACCTCGCACTCCCCCTATGTGCTCGAGGAGTTCGCTGTTGAAGAGACCATCGTTCTGGGGCGAGACCTGGAGGGGGTGCTCGCCCGTAAGTCCATTTCGTTCCCGGATATTGTGAAGCTTAAACGCTATCGGCAGGAGTTTCGCACTCGCTTCTGCGAGGGCTTGCTTGCCCGTCGCGTACTCATCGCCGAAGGTGCAACAGAGGCATCTTCCTTCCCCGTGGCGTGCCGTCGGCTTGCTGAGATCAGACCGGATGCCTATTCGTCGCTCGAGGCACTTGGTATCTGCACGGTCGATGCTGGAAGTGAAAACAACATACCCGGTATGGCACAACTCTATCGGGAACTGGGTAAGAGCACTTTTGCCGTCTGTGACAAGCAGGACAACGACAACAAGGTCCTGATCGAAGCGCAGGTTGAGTTGCTGCTGATGCATGAGGAGAAAGGCTTCGAGGATCTAGTCCTGAAAGGGACTACCAAGGAGGCCCTGAAGCGGTTCGTGAAGATCATCGACTGGCCATCGCACATCAAGGCCAAGTACCCCGACCCAGAGTTGCATCTAGCTGCTGCGCTTACAGAGTATTTTTCTTGGTCGAAAGGGAGTTGGGGCATCGCTGATTTCCTCGCCCAATGCAGTGAGACTGAAATACCAAAGTGGCTTCGGGAGGCGTGCATCAAGTTGAGAGAAGCCTGCACACATTCTCCCGCAGCCGCTGACCCGGCAGCGTCGCCCACAGATGAGGGCACCGATCCAGGAGCCCGGGAGAATGCAGCTAACTGAAAAGCAGATTGAGGTGATGGAGAACAACGGCCACCTTCTTATCAAGGGAGGGCCGGGTTCAGGAAAAACAACCGTTGCCATCCTCAAGGCTGCTCAGATAACGGAGCATCACCTTCAAGCCTGTCAGAAAGTACTATTCCTGAGTTTCGCGCGGGCGACTGTCTCCCGAGTGCTGGAAGCCATCGAGTGCGAACAGACGATTCCATCGGCACAGAAACTGCGAATCGACGTCGAAACCTTCCACTCATTTTTCTGGCGCATCCTTAAGACGCACGGTTATCTCATCGGCCTAATGCGTCGCTTGAGCATCCTTACTCCCCCTGGTGAAGCGATCGCTCTCTCAGAGATCAGGTCGGGCTTTCCAGCCAGAAAACTCACTGACGAGCAGAAGGTAGCCAAGAAGGAAGCAGAGGATAACGAACGTAAAAGGCTCGCGACTGTTGAGGGGCGAGTGTGCTTCGACCTCTTTGCGCCCTATACCGGCGACATTCTCCACGGAAGCGAACGCATTCGCCGACTCCTTGCATCATTGTATCCAGTCATCATCCTTGACGAGTTTCAGGACACGAATGCCCCACAATGGCGCGTCGTGCAAGCACTGGGGCTGTTCTCCCGACTGATTGCTCTTGCCGACCCAGAACAACGAATCTACGACTGGATAGGTGCAGATCCGCAGCGCATCGACCATTTCTGCGAGGCGTTCAGTCCGAGAGAGATAGACCTTCAGAATGACAATCACAGGAGCGCTGGTACTGAGATAGCGATGTTTGGCAACGATCTGCTTACAGGAAGGTTCCGCCAGAGTGCATACGAGGGCGTCTTTTTAGACTACTTTTTACCATTTCACAATACCGCACAGACAAAGCTTGTGACCACTGTATATACCGCGCGCCGACGCTTAATCAAGCAAGGTGAGAAAAAATGGTCACTGGCCATTCTCGTGCCCACCAAGAAACTGACGCGCGTTGTATCCGACACTTTGCGCCAACCACCTGCCGGTATGCCCGAAGTGTCTCATTCCGCCGTCATCGATATGGAGGCTGCAATCCTGGGTGCAGAGATCCTAGCCCTTTTGTTGCAGCCAGCCAGTGATTACCGCCATTTTCAGCAATTGATCGACCTGATGTGCGCCTACTTTCAGGGCAAGGGTGGCGATGAACCTACGCATACAGCGCTGAGGCAAGCAGCGGACATCCGGAGATCCTACGAAGAGCATCTTGAATGTAAGGCAACGGGTAAGGTAATCCGCAAGAACAGTATCCTCGTCAGCTTGCTCGTCGTGTATGAGCAAACCCGCTCGCTCGTGCTCACGGGAGACCCGGAAAAGGACTGGCGGGCTATGCGGTGCATTCTTGAAGACGGTGTGTGCAGGAGTCTCAAGGAAGTCGCAGAAATAGTTCGAAACATCCGTTTACTGGGTAGAGGGACGCAACTTCGACAAGCGCTAGCTCTGGACTGGCGCGATAACTCCGGCTACATCAACGCGCTTTCCATAGTACGGCAGGCGTTCATGCAGGAGCACTTCTCCACGAATACCAAACCCGAGACCGGTGTTGTAGTCATGAACATGCACAAGGCTAAAGGCAAACAGTTCGACGAGGTGATTGTTTTCGAGGGTTGCCCGATTCTCCGGCGAGGCGAAATTCTATTCAACCCCGACCGAATAGTCTACTGTAACTCCAGAGATGAGATTGATGAGCAGACGCGTCAGAACTTCCGGGTGAGCGTAACTAGGGCCAAGCGTCGAGTAACTATTCTCACACCTCAAGTTGATCCTTGTGTCCTTCTGCCCGAAAAGAATGTTTGACAATACACTCCAGCAGACTTTTCGGGTCCAAAACCTACGATCGTCCTGAGAGTGGTGTAAATACCTCGGCGAACCTTAAGGCTTTTCTGGGCCTCTATGATGATTGTAGAAGACTCTCCTAGCCACAGGAGAACAGCACACTTTGTTCTGGGCTCTAAAAGAAGCTGGATTCCCGACTCAGAGGGGCTATCGCCATTTCTCAGGTGGTGCCTTCCAGGTTTGTGCTCATGATTCACTGGTGTCTATGCCTACCGCTAGCCAGAACGAGGACACCAGGTCCGTTGAGGGTGTAGTTGCAGGGCTCGTCCTTATGGCGCGTTGACCTTCCCGAAGCGTGGTTTCATACTCACCGCTGAATCAGGTTACGATGCCCGGGTGTTTCGATCAGCAATTCCATGCTCAGTCGGGAGGTCAGGATGGGGACAAAGAAGAAACTCGTGCTTCCTGAAAAGATCCCTTTCCTCGAAACCGACTATGACCTTGATGTGACCATCGAGATCGTTGAGTCTGACTCCTACGATGCCCGTCTTGATGAGTTCGTGAAGCTGGGTTGCTTCGTCTCGACCTTCTGGGTTGGCAGGAAGCCTATCTCTAACAAATGTCCTCTGAATTGGAAAGCCTACGACCTGGCATATACAACTGCTGTTGGATTTCTTACCAGGTTTGAAAAGTGACTGATACTTCGTTTTGGATAGCAATTGCAGGTCTACTAGCGACGATCATTGTTAGCTCGGTTGGCTTCTATTACGCGCATCGTGCGCAGCGCTCACCTCTCCGCGAGTTATTGCACGAGAAGCAAATCGAGATTCTCATGGAGTTCTCGGTTGCTTGCACTCGACTGCAAAAAGCTGCAGCCACCCTGCTGACTCCAAATCTCACAAAAGATGATCAAGATGCGCTGGACAGGATATGGGACGAGATTAGTTACAACGTCCTCGACATAGCCCAAAGAGGTGCAGTAGTACTTCCGGCCTCCTTGTACTCTGCCATGACTGCTTTTCGAGTATGCGCAGAGGACTTCGAGATCGCAGTGGTCAAATCAGGTGAAACTGAAAGTGCGTACTATGCGCTAATGGGTGCCGCATCTCATGTGGTGATGCTTGGCCGGGAGCTTTCAGGTGCTGATGGGCTATCCGTTGAATCCCTGAATCTGCATAACAAGTCTGGATATAGAAAGATGAACAACATCGGGCGAGTGGCTCTCGGGAGAGTGTCCCGCGCACTGTGGAATCGAGGACGAACCGAAGATGACGACGCCTAACCACCAGCTCAATCGGAATCCTTTGACGTCGCGTCGCTTAGCAGGGCGTTTGCTTAACCACCTATCTGATCAAGATGACTCGAGTTGCTCTACTTTATGCTTAAAATGGAAAACGATTTTGTTGTGAGTACTGTACAACGATATCTATACCTCTGCGGAAGTGATATCTGGCTGGATTCCAATGGGCTCTTGATCGGCTCAGCGGGTAGCCGATGGCATAAGGAACTAATCAGTCTTGGCAGTGTGGCTGAGCTTCGTGGTGGAGTTCTTCTGGCCGAAGGCGGCATGGGGAAGACCACGTTTATGGCGCAACTCAAGGATTCGATTCAGGGCAGATCAGTCCGTCTTTTCGAGCTTGGTGAGTATGCGGGAGATCTTGGGGGGTTCAGTGCAGATTATGATTTCAAGCTGTCACTATCTGAAGAAGACAGAGCTCAGACAGTAATCTTCGACGGTCTCGATGAAGCTCCTGAACTGGCAGGGTGTATTCTGCGAAAGCTCCGTTTGCTTTCTGACTCAACATGCGTATGGATATCGTCCCGCGACGTCGCTGCTGTTCGTGCGATACAATCAGAATGGCCTGATCTGCGTTCATACAGCCTGGCTCCCCTTGGGGAAAAAGACCTGCGTGCGCTAGCCAATCAGGCAGGTGTCGATGATGGTGCGTTCTTGGAGGCTGCCACCCTCCAGGGGGTTCTCCCGATCTGCGCCAAGCCTCTTGGGTGTGAATTGGCTCTTTCCGTGTTCCGTGAGAACGGCCTCATGGGTGTCACCCAACGCGATCTTTGGCAGAGCGGGATCAGAAGACTCTGTGACGAGACACCATCAGCTACTCGTCAACTTAAACGCACACCCGAATTCACCCTCGACGAGATCGTTCTCTGTTCAGCGTGGGTTGCCTTATGCCTCATGCTTACCGACAAACACTCCGTTTGGAGTAGAGAACAGAGCCACTGTCCCCCGCAGTCGCTGGGCATTTCTGATCTAGCCTCGACCAGGTTCTCGACCGCTTTGATCCGCGCGACATTAGAGAGAGGGGTGTTTGTTCCAATGGGTGATGGCCGCATTGCGTTATCCCATGCAATCTACAGAGACTACCTGGCCGCCCTTGGCTTCGACACTTTTATTCCCGCGAAGCACTGGATCTCATTGCTGCTGAATAACCAACGAAGTGCCGTCTTCCCACAGCGTGAAGGTGCGGCAACTTGGCTCGCAAACTACAACACTGAGCTCCTCGCAGAGTTATCGGCCATTCAGCCGGAGCTACTACTTTCGTCAGTTGACTCCGTGCAGGCTCTCGGCCCAAACATACTTTGCGCTGCACTGCTTGAGCGGGTTGATAGCCTCAGCGTTCATCAACGAAGGAGTGGGCCTATTCTCTCGAATCTTCACCGACTCCAAGACTCCAAGACTCCAGACCTGCTCAGGCATTACTTGCAGGACCCGGAAGCCAGCACATCTGTTATCGAACTTGCCACAACCATCGCGGAGGCCTGTAAGTACACAGAGCTGTCCGGAGTGTTGGCAGATCGCGTGTTGGATAGGGGATTGACCCTTCGTGAGAGGGTAGATGCCGCATACGCTATTTGCAGACTTGAAGACGATGAGTCGAAGAGGCGGTTAGTGTCGCTGTTGCCGATCGATCCATCTACCGACCCTGCAGATGATCTTCGAGGCTTGGTCTTACGTGCTTGCTGGCCGAAATTTTTATCGCCAGATGAACTCGTTCTCCATCTGATAGAGCCGCAGAAGTCGAACTACTTCGGTGCATACAGAGGCTTCCTGAACGATGACCTGCCTGCTTCTTTTGATTGCGTACTCGACGAAAACAATGCCCAAGTTTTCCTCAGTTGGGCATTGCCCCACATCAATGAGGACGATCCGTTTGATTCCCTTGGTCGGCTTGCACGAGATATCTACACAGCATGCTGGAAATGGGTGGAAGTCCCTGTAGTCGCAATGCTCCTCGCAGAGGGCTATGCTAAGGCCATTTACGAGAACCGATCCCCATTCTGCGAGAATCAATACGAGGACGAGCATGCCACTTCGCTCGTCCTGACTAGAGAAGGCGTGTTTAAGGATGCGGATGGACGTATGACTGTGCTCAAGATGCTGCTCAAATGCTGCAAGGTCGCCGAGCGGGATTTGGCGAACATCCCATTCAATGATGTCCCTTTATACACCCAGGACGATCTTCCCCTCCTGTTCGATCGCGCATTGGCAGATCCATCAGACGCAATGACGGAACGGTGGGCGGTTTGTATCAAAGCCGTCCTGACTAGGCCTAATTTCGACACATATGCAGATCGAGTTGACCAACTGCATGCACATAGACCCGAGCTAATTCTTGATTCCAAGAAGCTCCGCGCAGACTGGGAACAAGCAGCCGAAAGTTCCGAGCAAATGAACAAGAAATGGAAGGCCGAAGAAGCACACAGAAAGCAGAAACACTCGGATGAACAGCATCGCATTGATACTGAGATCAGGAAAGCGCTTAACACGCCGGACCTGAACCCCGAGAGTTTCGAAGGCTTAGCCTCCTGGCTGTTCTCGGAGAATGGAACGCGATCGATCGGGTCAATCGACATCCGGCTTTCACCTGGCTGGGACAAGCTGACGGAAGATGAGCAGACCAGAATGCTTGATTTAGCTCAGCGTTACCTTTCAGAAGGTAAAATCCAGCCTACAGAACCTAACCAGCACCAGTACAGCGTTGCTCGTGCACTCACCGCCTTGCGTCTGATGAGACCCGACGTTTACGCTTGTCTCTCTCGCGACATCTGGCAGAAGTGCGCAGTCGAACTCCTAAAAGCGGCCATGTCTGACAACACTGAGTTGCTGGCTCCACTATTCGATACCTTGTCAGAGATATTTCCCGATGATGCAACCGATGCAGTGCTTAAGATCATGTCCCAAGAATTGCAGCGCGATTTTATCTCTATCATCCATAACTGGGGGAAACGACTGAGCGACTCCCAGGCACATGCCATACTCGTGATTGCCGACCATCCGGCTACAGACTACGGTCAGCGCTTTCGTCTTCTTGATGACTTGGCACGATACGGCAAAGAGCATTTGGTTTGCAGGTATCTAGACTCGCTTTTCTGCGGTGGTTGGGCCGTGCCTGCTGAGAGGGAGTTCCATAAGCTCCGCCGACTTGCATTTTGCCTCAGTCCAGAAAGCTACATTCGGCAGATACTCGATGCTCTCGTGACGGACCCGAGTTGGGGCAAGTCGTGGGTTGAATCTTCTATTGTGACTCACGGCGACGCTTTTCTATCGGCACTGCTCTCGTGTGGCGTGGGTGATGTTGCCGAAATGTACATATGGCTGCACGACCACTATCCATCGGAGACGTGTCCCGAGCATGAGACAGTGTACACACCTAGCTCTCTGGATGAAGTGCATATGTTGAAGAACAGCATCATAAAACACCTCTCACAGAGCGGTAGAGACGGCTCGACCGCAGCACTTGATCGGGTATTCTCCCGCTTCCCAAATGATGGCTGGCTGAGCGACTGCATTCTCGATGCCAGGTCGGCGGAACAGACACACTCTTTCCCTGTGCTGTCCGTCGTAAAGATCAAGGATTTGTACGAGAAGAATAGCGTAGCGTGCTGCTTGATCAACTCCATTCAGGATCTGATGGATCTTACTATGGCTTCAATTGAGGAATATCGTGCCCACCTTCAGGATGATACGCCTGCTATCCGTGATCTGTGGAACACTCTCGACCCGATCCGTCCATGCAACGAAGAGGATATGTCAGACCACCTGAAGCGCTATCTTGACCTCAGACTTACTGCTGGTGTCGTTATCAACCGTGAGGTTCAGATTCGGCGTAAGATGTTCGCTGAGGGCGTACCAGGGAGCCGCACTGACATATGGATCCAAGCCTTTGACGAGAATGGTAGCGTTCTCACGGTCTGTATTGAGGTCAAGTGTAATTGGAACAAGTCCACGAAGACTGCACTTAGTGACCAACTCATCGGTAAGTATATGTCTGGTGGTACAGCTAATGCAGGAATTCTCCTCCTAGGGTGGTTCCAGTGCTCTAGTTGGGACCAAAGTGACACCCGACTGGCAGCATCCAAAGCAACGTGGCCAAATCCTGATGCAGCACTGGCAGACCTACAGCAGCAGGCTGATCAAGAGCGGAAGAGCGGGAATGATGTCCGTGCGGTTGTTCTAGATTGCACTTTGCGGTAGTTAAGACAACTACAAGAGCACGCGGAGTACGATCAATTGCCAGCCAGTAAGTGCACGGTATGGCGCATCGCCACTTGTGATTCGCGGTGTAGCTCACAAATCTGTTCATACGCATGACAACTAGGATTTCCATTCGCCTGTTCTGCGGAGTACCCCAATTTCAAGCATCATCGGGCCGAGAACCGACGATCACCGTGCGTGAAGTGGATAAGTATCCCCCGTGAGTGTCTCGGCATTGCTTGGCATCCAAGGTGCTCACATGGCGCTTTTCTGATCAAGGGGCAAGGGCACACATATCCGTGTAATCTGAGGACCCTAGACACTGCAGTACCGACAACATAATTGCATACATTGCATTGGCATACCCCATTCTCAGTGCTATCGAAAGCTCTTGCAAACATAATATATGAACGTACATATTATGTTATAGAAAATGTTCTCGAATCCCTCGTGCTACATTCTTTTCTGAACGCGCAGAAAGTGTCTGGGTGTTCGAAGAGGATGTTCGACAGCCTAAGGCTACGGGGATTCGAGGAAGCGGTTGAAGAAGGAACAGAGGCAGAAGAGGGTCAGGTTTGGGTTCGAGGTCGACGAGAACTCATCTCTCTCTGTTGAAGATGTTAGGCTGGCAGAATCGCTTTTCTCGAGGATGGCTGCAAGGAGGCTTCAGTCTGAAAGCGCTACGCTGGAAGTAACAGAACCGGTTTCTGATAGTAAGCCGGAAGTGAATCACCGGAAGCATGGTAAGAGATGAGTTTTCTGGAGACTGTGAAGGAAGCATTTCTTGTTCGTGATGGAGGGAAGGGAGTCCGATGCCTGTAATCACAATGGAAGATTTCTTGTCTGACTCGCAAGGGCGAACTTTTCGTCGCGTTGCAGAGAGTCCGATCATGAAGTTTGGCCTTATTCTGAGTTTCTTCAGCGATGAGTCCAGACAGATCCGCATGGAGGATTCGGAGAAGCATCATGACAGACCTGCGCTCGCAGGTGTCATAAGGGAATTCGAGAATACCCGGGAATTCACGTATTTTTTCATTGAGAATGATGTCTATGCACGAAGGCTCAGACAGGCAATCGGAGTGGTCGTACGAATCATTATGGAGAGAAGGGGATGGAGAAAGGTCGGAAAAAGGGGCTCTTTGGGTCAGAAGACAAAACTGAACCTTCGAGATGACTCCGAGCCAGATCATAATACGAGCGGGCTCTCATGGTGGTTCTGCAGGATTGAAAGATACGAGAAGATCGGAGAGAAACCTTACCCAAGAGTGGGACGCGAGCTGCCTGTACTTCTAGGTGGATTTACCGACGCCCAGAAGAAGCAATGGAAAGAGCAGAGATGAAACTTTCTGAAATTCTGAGTGGAACGGTAGATTCCTCTACCGAGAAGCATGCAGGGGCAGATGTGTTTCTTGCATACGCCAGGGTATCGACTCCCGACCAGCTAGCAAAGGATGTATCAGTTCCTTCTCAGATAAAAGGAATGCAGGAATTCGCGAAGGAGAAAGGCATTCTCATTGCTGATGTTTACGAGGAGGCTGATAGCGCCTTCGTGATTGAGAGCCGCCGTCCTGTTTTTACGCGGATGGTGAAACGGGCTGTTGATGATCCGGGTATCAATGGGATTCTTGTGCACGAGTACTCAAGATTCTATCGACATCCTTACGATGGCCCCAGGCTCAAGTGGGAGCTTAAGAGAATTGGTATCAGAATCGTTTCAGCAAACGAACCGGAGAACGACCTCGATACAGTGTCCGGTTTGGCCCTAGAAATGATGACCGGGTTCAAGAACGCATCATACTCTCTTGAAGTGGCCTTTCATACGAGAAAAGGCATGAAGGAGAACATCGCACGCCGTGACAATGAGATAGGATTTTGCTACAAAAACGGTGGAGTTCCTTCGTGGGGATTCATGTCGTACAAGGTGCAGCGAGGGACTAGCGGACGTGGTGAACCCTTTATGAAAACTCTGTGGGAAAAGGATGATACCGTTGTTGCGGGAAAGCCTGTCTGGGAGTGGACACATCAAGTGCTGGTGAACCTCAGGCTCGAACGGAAATTTTCTCTTGATGCGATCTGCGGCTTTCTGAACGAGAACGGGGTGCCTGGAATCAGGAATCCCTACTGGAGCCCCAGCAGTATCTATGCGCTTGTTCAGCCGGCAGCTCTCCTCCAGTACGCCGGCTACGGAGTATGGAATGTTCACAAAAAAGGAGGAGGAAAGCGCCCTCCCTCTGAATGGGAGATTGTGGAAAACGCTCATCCGGCGATAATCACCCTGGAGCAGGCGGAGAATATCCTTGTGGTGAACGAACGCATGGGTCAGCTCTATAGAGATCAGTCCAAAGGCAGGATGGCCTCGGTTCGAACGAAGGGCAGCCGGTATCTTTTGACAGGGGGACTGTTCGTCTGTGGGCGTTGTGGTTCGGCGATGGTCGGGTACCACAATCAAAATAGGCTGTACTACTACTGTGGTGCGAGCTATTACAGAAAAGGCCGAGGCTGCGGTGAAGGATTCCAGGTTCCCAAAGAGGAACTTGAGAAGGTAGTCATCCAGGAAATTGGAGACGTGTTTGCGGCCTGTACAGACCCATCTAAGGTTAAGAAACTCATGGAAGATGAACTCAGAGGCCAGAACGACAGAGAAACCTGTGAGGCGGAGTCCCTCCGAAAGCAGTTACGGAAGGTCATGCAGGAGACTGAAAACGTCAGAAACGCTGTCAAAGCAGGGCTTGATGACGTTGAGTGGGCGAATTCGGAACTCCGAACCCTTAAGGCCAAGAGGGAGGAGCTGGAGGCAAGACAGAAGGGTTTCGCTATCCAGCCTGAACCGAAAATGCTTGATCATGCTGTTGTTGAAGAGTATCTGAAGACATTCGAGAGAACCTTCGAGTTCGGCACCAATGAGGAAAAGCGGGAGCTTGTACGGTTGTTCGTGAAGAAGGTAGAGCTGAATCCGGAGACAGGGGATATTGCCATCCGTCTTCTCAGCCGTCCTCCGGGTCTCATGATGCGGAAAAGAAGAACACCCGCTCGTAGAGAAACGGGTGTCCCAATCGGATTGGTAGCGGGGGCAGGATTCGAACCTGCGACCTTTGGGTTATGAGCCCAACGAGCTACCGAGCTGCTCCACCCCGCGACTGCCGGGCTATTATAGTCTATTTTCCGGTTATGTCAATTCTAAAAGTGGTACAGAAGGGAAATCCGGTGAGCGTCTCCGAGATCGGCTGCGGGTTTCCATGCGTAGTCGGCACCGAGTGCGCCTTTGTTGAAACCCATGCCGAAGGAGAGGGCATCGAGGATGGTCCCCCCGGCTTCGTCAGCGGTTTCGAGGGCGTTCAGGCTTGCGCCTGTTCTCAGTGCGAACATCTCCATCAGGGCATACTCGACTCCGAGGGCGGCGTTGAACTTGCCGCTCATGGGGGCGGTGGCGTCGGCCGCTACGAGAAGGTCTCCGTTGATGAGGTTCTGGCTGATCCCCACGGCAAGCTCGGTGGGCATGGGGTCGTTCTCTTCGTAGAAAGCCTTGGTCTGGACGCCCGCGTTCCTGATGGCGGCGCCCGCGGTCATGCCATCGGGGCCGGGGAGCCATATGGCGCCAAGGTCGAATGCAACCGCATGGGCGTTGTATGTGTCGATCTCGCTGTAGATGAGCCTTCCGGTAGCGCCGACACGGAACCTGTCCGTGATGGGGCGTGACCATGAGCCTGATATGGCCATGCTGTGTGTCGTGAACTCCTCGCCGGTGCCTGTGGGGTCCTCCATGGTGGTACGGATGAATGTGCCGCCGTAGAAGTAGTTGAGCGCAACGCCAATGGCATCGTTTTCCCGGTGGGTGGTCCAGCCCAGGAAACCGGCATGCATGTCCATCATGTAACTTGTGTAGGTGGAGGTGAGTGTTTTGCCCGTGTTCGTTGAGATGGCCGCGGGGTTGTAATGGAGGGCCATGGGATCGCCCGTTACGGCAGTGAAAGCCCCGCTCATGGCAACCGCCCTTGCCCCAGCGGGAATTCTGAGGAACGAGAAGCCCGAAGTCTGGGCTGCAGTGGCGGAGGAGGCCACAGCCAGCAGGATCGTCAAAGTATAAATGCGCCTCATGGAATGCTCCCTGTGGATGTTGTTACGCCACCACTAAAATACCCTACATCGCGCCCGGGTCAACAGGCCTCACCACCGCGTATACGAACACGCTTTCAGCGGTTGCGCCATGGGTCATGTCCGTTATGGAGAGCCTAATGTGGCTCACCATGCGTGCCGAGTCCGCCGTGAGGTGGAACATGGGCAGATCGTCCGTCCCGCACCGGTATAATATCTCATCACCGCTGAGCAGTTCCAGCTCCACAATCAGGGCTTTTGCGCCTCCCATGGCGCCGAAGATGCCTTCGCCCTCGGCCTGCAGGGTGACGGGTACGGTTGCCGTCTCGTTAAGGTCCAATAGCATGCCGTGGTATTGGAACACAGTGTAACCCCTGTTGGCGAGTGATCCCAGCCATCTCACGGTTTCCCCGCTCAGTGACCATGAGGGGAACTGAAGCAGAAGTGCTGCGCAGAGAAGTGCTGTCATTTCAGTCCTTCATGCCCGAGCCGGTGTAACTGGACACGAGCTGTTTCTGGAACAGAAGGAAAACGATGAGAAGCGGCAGTGTGCAGAAGGTGCTTGCCGCCATGAGAAGCCTGTAGTTCCCCGACATCTCCTGGCTGAAGTAGGACAGGCCCACCTGGATCACCCGGAGGCTTTCCGAATGGGTCATCACCAGCGGCCACATGAAGCTGTTCCATGAGCTTATGGTGTTGAAGAGAACGACCGTGGCCAGAACGGGTCTGGACAGGGGAAGGACCACCCGCCACAGGTACTGGAAGCGGCTGCAGCCGTCGAGGACGGCAGCGTCGTACAGGGATCTTGGTATGGTCTTGAAGTGCTGCCTGAGGAGGAAGATGCTGAAGACGTTGGCGACCCAGGGGATGATTAGTGCGCCGTAGGTGTCCACCATGCCGAACTTTGCCAGAAGGACGTAGGAGGGGGCGAGGTAGACCGGCTGCGGGACCATCATGGTGCTGAGGAAGAGAGTGAACATCATGCCCTTGCCGGGGAACTCCATGGTGGCGAAGGCGTAGGCGGCAAGTGCGCTTGTGATGACAACCCCGATCACCGTGAGGCCCGTTATCGCGATGGTGTTGATGAAGTAGAGGCCGAAGGGCACTCTGTTCCAGGCTTCGGTGAAGTTAGCGAATCCACCGTCCTCGAGTGAGGTGGAGACCATCCAGATGAACGGCGCCATCATGATCACCGCGCCAAGCGCAAGCAGTATGTGCCTTGTCACCCTCACGAGTAGTGCACCTTCCTCTCGCCGAACCTGCGCTGCAGCATGGTGAGGACCAGCAGGAGAACGAAAAGGAACACGCTTATGGCGCTTGCGTAGCCGATGTCGAACCTGTCGAACGCCTTCTGGTAGAGGTAGAAGACAAGTACGTTGGTCGTACCCAGAGGGCCCCCGCCCGGAGGCGGCGTCATTACATAGACCAGGGCGAAGGTCTGGAACGATGTGATGGTGCTCATAATGAGAACGTAGAACGTGGTCGGGGATAGAAGCGGCCATGTGATGTGCCTGAAACTGGCCCATCTGCCGGCGCCGTCAAGCTTTGCGGCCTCGTAGCAGTCCTTCGGGATGTTCTCGAGTCCAGCCAGGAAAAGAACGGTGTTGTAGCCGATGCTCTTCCAGACCCCCACCGTCATTATCGCTGTCAGGGCCAGGCTTGGTCCGGCCAGGAAACCGGTTGGCGTTATCCCCGCCGGGGCAAGAATGAGTTCGAAGATGCCCCGTGGTTCGCGGAGCCATGCCAGCGGTTCGCCGCCAAACAGCGTGATGATCTGGTTGAGCGGTCCGGCCTCGGGGTGGAATACCCACGTCCAGACCACTGCCACCGCAACGGTGCTGGTGACGACCGGCAGGAAGTACACGGTGCGGTAGAAGGATTTGCCCTTCAGTCCGTCCTTGAGAAGCACGGCAAGCCCAAGCGGGATGACTATCCCCGCCGGAAGGGTTCCCAGAACGTAATGAACCGTGTTGCCAAAACTCAGCCAGAACCTCGGGTCGGAGAGCATGCGCTGGTAGTGGGAGGTGCCCACGAAGCCATGGAAACCGCCGATGTCGTAGTCGGCCAGCGACGCCAGGAACCCCCCGAGAATGGGTATGGTCCTGAAAAGAAGGATTATGAGGAGGGCTGGAAGGACGTACAGGATCGGAGAATACCTTCTCTGAACCTTCAAAATGCCTCCCTGGAGTGGTTGACGGACAGACTTCTTCCATCGGTGCGCAGGAAGATATTCCCGAGAATGTCGGTTCGCAACACTTCGGCCCCCGTTGAGGCCCAGTCATCAACTACCGCAGGATGCGGGTGTCCGAACGGGTTGTCCCGGCCCACGCAGAAGACAGCGATCATGGGGGAGACCCGTCTCGACCAGGGAGGAAAGAGCGATGATCGGCTGCCGTGGTGGGGAACCTTGAGAACGGTGACCGGGAAGGCCTGCAGGGTTATCCTGCGGATGGTCTCCTCCTCGATGTCGCCTGTGACGAGCATGGTGAAACTCCCCGTCGTCACCAGGAAGACCGCCGAGGCCTCGTTAACCGAAAGGCTCCGCTCCAGGCGAACGACTTCTATCACCACATCACTGCCGAGGCCGATAGTGCGGCCCTCTTCGAGTATCTCGTAATCACAGTTCTCCTCTAGTGCCGTTTCCAGAAGGTATTCGTAGACCGGCGAGGGATGGTCTATCCCCGGGTCGAGGAGAAGCCCCGCATTGAAGGTCTGAAGAACATCGGCCAGCCCGCCGATATGGTCGGCATGCGGGTGGGTGAACATAACCGCGTCGATGCTTCCCACTCCCGCCTCGCGAAGGCGCTGAACCACTGGAGCCCTCATGCCGGGGTCTCCCGGGGGACCGCCGTCGATGAGGAGCCTTTGTCCCCCCGATTCGAGCAGTATGGCATCGCCGTTGCCAACGTCCAGAAAGACAACGGTGAGAACGGTGTCACCCGGTTCTCCCCGAACAAGGAGGTGGTCGGTTCCAACTTCGGTTGCCAATGGGGTTGCCGTGACGAAGGGTGCAACGTTCCCGATGGTGGAGGGGCCCACACCCGGAACGTAGGCCAGCTCCCCGACGGTCAGGAAGGGTGAAACGGTCTCACGATAGTTGATGATGGCCCCCGCCTTCGACGGCCCCAGCCCCGGGATCGAGGCGAGAGAGGAGCTGTCCGCGGTGTTGAGGTCCGCCGGCGGAGGATCGAACAGCGAAGTAACCAAGAAAAGAGCGTATAGCAAACCCACAGCCCTTGACACCTCCCCGGCATTAAGTGAAGATACAATACTGCAGTTGAAAGGAGGTTTCCATGAGAAGCCTTTTTGTTTTTATGGCGGTGTTTTGCGCAGTCGTTTCCGCAGGTGACCTGCGCCTTGAGAACAGCCGTTACGAAACCGTTGCTTACATCCGCGAGGATGGCAGGATAGAGGATGCGTCGTTCCAGCTTCTCGGGTACATTCGCAGTGAAACCGAAGAGTCGGAACCCGGCCTCAGGATCGAAGCAGGCGATTTCAGGGTTCTTGGTTACATCCGCGACAACGAGGTTCAAAGCCCCGATTCCCGCAAGCTCTTCGACATCACCAGCGACGGCCGCATTCGCGACACCCGCCTCCGCAACACCGGCTCCATCCGCGAGGACGGTACGGTCGAGGGAAGCGACTTCAGGGTGATCCTCTACACCGACGGCGCCCACGCCGATCTCCGCCTCCGGATCATGGCCTACCTGGTGTTCTTCAGCACGCTTCTGGAATAGCCTTCTCTGAAGCATTGACAGTCGGCCCTTTACGGGGCATATACTGAACAAATGTTTCATGGGGGTTAATCATGACCGATCTGACGATCCGCCAAAAGCAATTCCTCGATTTCATAACCGGGTTTCTGGGCAGGGCGGGTTACCCGCCTTCCATCCGCGAGATGCAGCAGCATTTCCGCCTGAAGAGCACCAAGGGCGTGAAGGACCATGTAGACAGGCTCGTTGAAAAGGGCTACCTCCAACGCGAGAACGGTTCCGCCCGTGCGCTCCGCCTCACGACCAGGGCCGGCGCGGGCAGGCGCACGTCCGACTCCCGGGCTCCCATCGTGGGCAGCGTTGCCGCCGGGCTTCCCATCCTGGCCGAGCAGAACATCCAGGGCAGCCTTCCCCTTCCCGAGCGCTACTCGGGTCGCGAGGGCATGTTCTGGCTCCGTGTCCGGGGGGACAGCATGACCGGCGACGGCATCTTCCACGGCGACCTTGTCCTCGTTCTTCCCCAGCCTTTCGTCGAGCAGAACCAGATCGCCGTGGTTATGGTGGACTGTGACGCAACGGTGAAACGCTTCCGCCGGGAGGGGAACGTCGTCAAACTCATCCCCGGCAACCCTGATTACCCCGTCATGGAGTACCGCGGCGAAGACGGCGAGGTCTCCGTCGTGGGCAGGGTGGTGGCTTTGTACCGCGAGTTCGAGGGTCCCTGACCTGCATTGAAAACCCTTTTCGCAACCGATTTCGACGGTACGCTCTTCCGGTCTGACCGCACCCTGTGCGGCGCCGACCTCGAAGCGCTCTCCGAACTCAGGGCAAGGGGCGTTGTGACCGTCCTCGCAACGGGAAGAAGCCCTTTTTCTTTCCAGCGGGCGGTTGACGGCGTGCCCCTCCCCTTCGACTGGAGGATACACTCGTCAGGGGCGGGCATGATCAGCTCCCGGGGCGAGGTGGTTGTGAATCCCGGGCTCTCACCCGGTGATGTCCTGGCCATCAGGGAATTTCTCGAAGGCCGGTGTCTCGACTACTCGGTTCAGGGGCCTTTTCCGGAAAGCCACCTTCTGTACCACGGCAGCATCAGCCCGCACCCGGATCATTTGAGGCGCCGTGAGTTCTACCGCGGCCACGTCTGCCGTGTCGGTGAGCTTGCCGGTCCGGCGTCGCAATTCGTGGTCTACCTGGACGCCAGGGGTGCCGCCGATACCGAAGCCGGCATCCATGATGCACTTGGCCCTTCGTTCCAGATCATCAGAACCACCTCCCCCCTTGACCACAGCACACTGTGGATCGAGATATTCCCCCGGGGCGTTCACAAGGGCGCGGCCATGCTGGCCCTGGCGGCTCGCCTCGGTATTCCCCGCAGTGGAACCGCCGCCCTGGGGAATGACTGGAACGACAAGCTCCTTCTCGAGTGCGCGGGCACGGCCTTTGTTGTCGATGGCGCACCCGAGGGGCTCGCCCCCGGATCCATCCGCGTTCCCGGGTCGGATCATCAGGCTGTCAGGCATGCGGCCCTGCTCTGGATGGAAATGATGCAATGAGGATTTTCGCGATCAGCGACCTTCACCTGGGCCTGTCCATGAACAAGACCATGGACATGTTCGGAAGCGAGTGGGTGGATCATCCCGCCAAGATCAGGTCCGCCTGGGAAAGGCTTGTTTCTCCGGAAGACACCGTTCTCGTTCCCGGCGACATTTCCTGGGGGATGAACCTGGAGCAGTCCGAGGCCGACCTGGCCTTCCTTCAAAGGCTTCCCGGCTCCAAGTTCATCTGCAAGGGCAATCACGACTACTGGTGGCAGTCACCCTCCAGGGTTCGCGGCATACTGGGGCAGGGCATTACTCCCCTTCAGAACACTGCGGTCGAGCTTGGCGGCTTCGTGCTGGCAACATCCCGGGGCTGGTCCACTCCCCAGTGGGACGGCTATGTCCCTGAAACCGACGAAAAGGTCTACATCAGGGAGCTTCAGCGAATGGACACTGCGCTTCAGGCCGCGTCAGCATTTTCGGGGAAACCCATCGTCTACATGAT